>Ga0208755_100010_pt1 | contig 273012 bp, 243 predicted proteins | sample LakWasMet57_HOW8_2_FD_183891 | JGI IMG/M metagenome (GOLD analysis project Ga0208755, IMG submission 183891) | Freshwater sediment methanotrophic microbial communities from Lake Washington under simulated oxygen tension - Sediment Metagenome... | ecosystem: Environmental > Aquatic > Freshwater... | reverse complement strand
CCGCCGCCCGTCGCAGAGCCGCCGCCCGTCGCAGAGCCACCGCCTGTCGCAGCGCCGCCCCCCGTCGCGGAGCCGCCGCCCGTCGCGCCAGCTCCACCGCCCGTCGCGCCAGATCCACCGCCGGTTTCAGTTCCGCCGCCGCCACCGCCACACGCCACGAGAGCCACCACTGCGCACGACACGAGCAAGCGAAGTTTCATGGCGCGGAACTTGAGCATCGGAGTCTCGCGGGCACCAGCACCGGCGTCGGCTCCCTCACTCTCAGTCACAAGAAGGTCGCCGGCCACAACCCGCCGATCAACATCACCACCACCAGCAGCAACATCGCCGCCATCACCACCCGACGCCGCGGCGAGCTCGGCGTCTTCACCGGGTGCACGCGCGAGGGCCCGGCGAACAGCCCGATGTACACCCGGTAGAACACCACCGCGTTGAGCGCCGCCGAGAGCAGGAAGGCCATCGTCGCCACGCCGCTCTCTTCGACGATGCTGTGGAACAGCAGGTCTTCCGCGAAGAAGGCCACGCCGCCGGGCACGCCGACCATCAACCAGCCCATGGTGACGAACAGGCGATGGAACCCGGGCTCACTGGCCGCCAGCCCGTGGTCGACCGCCAGCGTCAGCACCCCGTGCGTGCGCTTGAGCTCGAACACCACGCCCTGCAGCACCACCGAGCCCAGCGCCATCGACAGCCACAACAGCCGCGCCGCCGACCAGCCCGCCTCGCCGCTCACGGCGCCGGCCAGCGCCAGCATCGACTGCGACAGCACCAACGCCGACAGCGCGCGCTGCGGTTCCTTGCGCACCAGCCCCAGGCCCGTCTTGAGCAGCGCCGACGCGACGAAACCGAACAGCAGCACCAGCCGCGCGTCGCCGTGGAACACGTCGCCGCGCTCGCTCACCAACCGGTGGAGCCACACCAGCCCGGGCTGCGCGAGCAACACCACCTGAAACTCCGAGGGCCGCACGCGCCGCTCGAGCGCGGAGAACCACAGATTGAAGGGCACCACGCCGGTCGCCATCGCCGCCGCCAGCACCGTCAACGGCACCGACGCCGCCGGCCACACCAGCGGGATGACCGGCACCGCGCCGCACGCCAGCATCAGCCCCGTCGCGAACCACGTCGACGCGCCACCGCTGACGCGCACCGTCGCCCAGGTGAAGAACACCGCCCACGCCACGAGGAACAGCGACACCGACGGCGCGAGCCACAGGCCCAGCACCGCCGCCACCAGCACGCCGTGCGAGAGCACCGCGCCGAGCCCCGGCTTCGAAGAGTCCGACGTCGCCGACTGCGCCAGCGTGTGCATCACGGCTCTCCTTCTTCACGGAAGGGCCCCAGCAGCCACGCCTCGACGCGCGCCACGCCCTCGAACAACGCCACCACCGGCCGCGCCGCGAAGCGCCACTGCGCCTCGTCGAGCCAGAACTGCCGCAGCGCCGCGAGGTACAGCGGGCGACGCCACTTCTCGGGGAACGCGTTCTCCCACTGGCTGCGGCGGCCCATCATCACGTCGGCGCCCACCAGCGGGTTCTCCTGGAAGTCCTGAATCAGGCTGCTCGAGCGGAGGAACTGCCACGTGCGCAACCCGGCGTGCGCCACCACGTGCACCAGCGCCAGCGTGTGCAGCCCCAGCGCGAGCTCGACGAAGATGACGCCCAGCATCGCCATCGTCGCGTAGGCCAGCGACGTCTTCGCGTCGGGCCGCGCGCGACCGACCAGCGAGGCGTAGACCGCGGTGGACAGCCCGATGAGCCCCATCGCCACCCGGATGCCCTCGTGCGGCAGCCACAGCGGCGCGGTGCGCAGCAACAGAATCGGCCCGAGGTGCACCGACAGCGCGCCGTAGAAGATGGCGCTCGACGAGGCCGGCCCTTCCATCGCGCGGTGGAGCCACGACGACATCGGCAGCTGCGCCGACTTCGCCAACGAGCCGAACAGCAGCGCGCCGGCCACCAGGGTCGAGGTGGGCAGCCCCGCGTCGTCGCGCAGGTGCGTGAAGTCGGAGGTGGGGAAGGTGTGGTGCATCCACACCGCGGCGCCGAGCACGCCGAGGTCGCACAGCCGGTACGCGATGAGCGCCCGCAGCGAGTTGTGCGCGCTGCGCAGGTTGCGGCGGAAGAAGGCGATGAGCATCACCGAGGTGACGCCGACCACTTCCCACCCGAGGAAGAACACGTCGATGTTGCCCGCCAGCATCACCATCACCAGGCCGAAGGCGAAGAGCGCGACGAGGAACCAGAAGCGCTGCGCGCCGGGCTCGCGGTGAAACGAGGGCACCGAGAAGCGCACGATGGGCGGGTACACCATGCTCAACAACGCGAGGCAGGTGACCGACAGGCGATCGACCATGAAGTCGGCCTGCCAGCTCGCGCCGTGCACGTGGAAGAGCGGCGAGCTCGAGATGAGCACCGGCACCGGGTTGGGCAGCCACAACACCAGCACCGCGATGGAAGAGCAGACGAGGCCCAGCGAGTGCACCACCGCGCCGCGCTGCACGAAGCGCTCTGACAACTGCAGCCCCAACAACTGCGCGAGCCCCAGCACCAGCACCCCGGCCATCGCCCAGCCCACGGTCAACCACACGACGAGCGAGAGCGTCACGCGGCCACCTCGAGCAACCGGTCCTGCGCGACGTCGAACACGGGCGGCAGCGGCTGCGGCTGGTACTGCTTCGCCTCGGGGAAATGCGCGCGCCACGGCACCCAGCCGCGCGCGGTCCACATCGTCACCTCGCGGGTGTCGGGGTCGATGCGGCCGAGCCTCATCCACCCGTGGTGCACCATGCGCTTCATGCGCGCGTGCCCGGCGATGAGCTGCTCGACGTGGGCCTGGCTCGCCTCGAGCAGCGTGAACATGCGCATCGGCTCGTGGAGCTCGACCATCTGCCGCGCCAGCCCGATGCGGAGGTCCGACTTGCTGCCGGTGATGACGCCCAGCAGCGAGACGACGTTGAGCGGCAGCTTGGAGCCCGCGCCGAAGCCGTCGGGGTCGACGCGCGAGAAGTAGTAGTCCATGCCGATGTTCACCGCGACCGGCACGCTGCCCAGCACCGCGTTGGCGAGCAGCCGGCCGTCGGTGTCTTGCGTCGGGTCATACGAGACGAGGAAGGCGCGGCGATCGAAGAACACGTCTTCCGACAGCTCGCGGCGACCGACGATGCAGGTGGCGACGCGGTTGTGGCCGTACTCCGGGCGCGGCTGCGCGAGGTCGTGACCGCGGTCCTTCACGTGCTGCACCAGCGCGTCGACCCCACCACCGGGGGCCTGGGCGAAGCGCTGCGCGCGCTCGGCGACGTCGAGCCGGCACGCCTCGGTGAACACCTCGTCGAGTGCGGGCACGCGGCGCTGCACCCACTCCGGCTGCGTCTCGAGATCGAGCAGCTCGACCTCACCCAGCGTGGTGTCGAAGAAGCCGGCGACGAAGCGCGTGCCCTCGGGGATGACGAGGCCCCGGCTGGCGAGCAGCGCCCGCACCGCCGGCGCGTTGGCCATCTGCGCGAAGGCGCGCGCGTTGGGCGCCCCCGGGTTGCCGCTGCACGCCCCGCACCCGTACGCCTGACGGAACGGGTTGTTGGTGCTGGTGCTGCCGTGGCCGAGCACCACCACCACTGGTGAGAACGTGGTGTGCCCCGCCGCGCGGAGGATGTCATCGACGATGCGCGCCTGCTCCTCGACCGAGTAGCCGCCCTCGTCATCGAGCCCGATGCGGGTGCGCGCACGGGGGAACGCGAGGCGCTGCAGCCGCCGCCGCAGCCGCGTCACGCCCGCCGGCCACACCAGCTTGAAGAGCAGCGGCAGGAAGCTGAAGACGCCCAGCGCGAGCGACACGAGGAAGCCGCGGAAGAGCGTGCGCGATTGGTAGAAGAAGCTCAGCGACGCCGACCAGCCGCGCTCGCCGAGGGTGCGGGTGCGCTCGAGCTGCTCGGCGTCGGCGCCCACCGGGTGCTCGCGGATGACGCGGCTGGGCTCGACCACCGGCGGACACTGGCGCGTGGGCCGGCCCTTGCCGACGCCCATGAAGCGCATGTCGACGCCGAAGAAGCCGACGCTGCCGAAGGTCTCCACGCCCTCGGCCTCGAGCGCGCGGCGCAGGCTGCAGAGGCGATCGTCCATGCAGGTCAACACCTGCACCTCGGGCGTCTCTTTCTCGGGCTGCTTGCTCGAGGGCACCAGCTTCGGCGCGAGGTGGGTGAGCAGCTCGACGGCGAACGAGCGCTCGTACGCCTCGTGAAACCGCTGCAGCCGGCCGAGGTGCAGCGTGGTGGGCGCGGGGCCCGGCTCGAGCTCGAGGCCCATCGTCACGTCGAGCGAGTGGGTGCACACCAGCAGCACCGCGAGCCACTCGCGCAGCGACGGCTTCGGCGCCTCGACCGGCGCGACGGCGGGGTCGGCCTCGAGGCGCGCCACCATGCCGCTCCAGCCCTTGAGGGCGAAGAGCACCTCGCGGCAGTACGTCACCTCCTGGCCCTTCGGCGCGCAGAGCTCGAGCTCGTAGGCGATGACGTCGTCGACGGTGCGCTTCGCGTCGCGGTGCCCTTCCATGCGCGCGCGCAGGTCGGAGCTGACGGCGGTGCTCCACCGCGGCGCCCCGTGCACGCCGTCGGCGAAGAAGCGCCACAGGCCGTCTTCGGCGTACGGGTTGGTCCACGACGCCATGCCCTGGTCGAGCCACGACGCGATGACGGGCACCACCAGGTCCTGCAGGCGGCGGTCGTACTCGGGGTCGAGCGACGCGCGCCGCAGCAGCGTCACCGGCTCGACGTCTTCACCCGACGAGCGGATGGCGAGGAAGCGCTCGACGTCGACGCCCGGCAGCGTCTCGGCCAGCACCGCCTGCAGCGACGCGTGGTGAATGCGGCCCCGCGCGAGCTCGGCGCGGTAGAAGGACTCGCGCTCGTAGCCGTGCGCCCGGTAGAGCGCCGCCGCCTCGCGCACCGCCTCGTGGAACGGCAGGCCCTCGTGGTTCATCAAGATGTTGTTGTGGACGAAGGCCCACAGCGGGTTCTGCAGCGGCAGCGTGGGCGTCAGCGCCGCGAGCAACGCGTCGACACGCGCGGTGGTCACGTCGCCGCTCCGGCGCGCACCGGTCGCGGCAGCAGCTCGCGCCACAGCGCATCGAGCGGCTCCTTCACCACCGTGCCGCCGCTGCTCTGGTAGCCGAGGCGCCACGCGCGGATCGCCTCGACGGCCGCGTGGTCGAGCGCGGTGACCGAGAAGCGCAGGTGCACCTCTTTCCCCGAGGGGATGCCGCGCATGCGGGTGGTGAGCGCCGGCACCGCGAGGAAGTGGAGCGAGCCCTTGATGGTGACCTCGAGCTGGTTGCCGTCGCGCTCCCTGGTCTCGAGCTCCACCACCGTGGTGCGGCGCAGCAGCATCACCAGCGCCAGCCCGAAGCCGAGCCCGATGCCCCACAGCAGGTTGATGAACACCACGCCGAAGATGGTGACGCCGTAGACCACCGCCTCGTTGAACTCGGCGATCTTGCGGATCTCCTTCACCTTCACGAGGTTGATGCCGACGTGCATCAGCAGCGCGGCGAGCGCGGCCATCGGCACCTTCTCGAGGAAGCTGGCGAGGAAGAGCACGAACACCAGCATCCACACCCCGTGGAGGATCGCCGAGAGCCGCGTCTTCGCCCCGGAGTTGATGTTCGCCGAGCTGCGCACGATGACGCCGGTGATGGGCAGCCCCGCCACCAGCCCCGAGAGGAGGTTGCCCACGCCCTGCGCGAAGAGCTCCTTGTTGAGGTTCGCGCGCGGCCCGGAGTGCAGCTGATCAGTCGCCACCGCGCACAGCAGCGACTCGGCGCTCGCCACCACCGCCATCGCCAGACCGGCGAGCAGCACGTCAGAGAGGCTCGCGGTGCCCAGCGTCGGCCGCGTGAGGTCGTCGAAGAGGCCGGCGTTGATGGTGACGTGCGGCACCGTGCCCGGCACCAGCAGCGAGGTGACGGTGCCCAGCGCGATGGCCACCAGCGAGCCGGGGATGAAGGGGATCTTCTTCGCGAGGAAGCGGTTCCACAGCACCAGCGCGCCGAGCGTGACGAGGCCCACGGTGAGCGCGGCGCCGTTGAGGTGCGCGAGTGAGTGCGGCAGCTCGGTGAGGTTGCTCAGGGCGCTCCCGTGCGGCGCGTCACCCAGCATCACGTGCAGTTGGCCGAGCGCGATGAGGATGCCGATGCCCGCCAGCATCGCGTGCAGCACCGCCGGGCTGATGGCCAGTGCGCCCTGCGCGATGCCCGCCGTGCCCGCCGCCACCTGGATCAGCCCGGCCACCATGGTGATGGCGCAGGTGGTGGTGAAGCCGAAGCGCTGCACGTACCCGTAGACCATCACCGACAGGCCGGCCGCCGGTCCGCTCACCTGCAGCGGCGCGCCGCTCAGCAGCCCCACCACGATGCCACCGATGGCGGCCGACACGAGGCCCGCGCGCACCGGCGCCCCCGAGGCGAGCGCGATGCCGATGCTGAGCGGGAGCGCGACGAGGAAGACGACCAGTGACGCAGGGAGGTCCTTCGACAACTTCGCAGCCTTCATTGGCGAGCGCGGCTACAAGCGACGTGCCACTGATCAGCGCGGGCAGACGCTCGAAAACCGCCGTGTCCAAATGACTCGTCGTGGCTGCGCGACACAGCAACTCTGAAGTGACATAGAGACGGAACCCATGCAGTTGCTCGTCGAGCCAGAGCCGTCAGGACCTGCCGAAAAGATCGCGCACGATTTGCGCCATGGCCTTCCGGTCGATGACGAGACCTTCGACACGCTGCTGATCAGCGACACCTCGAAGGTGCGCTCGCGCTCGTTCTGGACGCCGGTCGCCGCGGCGCAGAAGGCCAGCGCGCTGTTCAAGGAAGCCGGCTCGCAGCGGATCCTCGACGTCGGGTCGGGCTCGGGGAAGTTCTGCAGCATCGCCTCGCTCACGCTCGATCACCGCGTGTGGGGCCTCGAGCGGCGCGGCACGCTGGTGCTCGAGGCGCGCACGCTGGCGCAGTCGCTGGGCGCCGAGGTGGTGATCATCGAAGGCACGCTGGAGACCATCGACCCGCGGCGCTTCGACGGCTTCTACTTCTTCAACCCGTTCGGCGAGTACGTGGCCGACGACGACGACCGGTACGACCAGGACTTCCCGCGCTCGTTCAAGGCGTACGTGCGCGACGCGCGGCGCATCGAGAAGTGGATGCGCGCGGCCCCGGTCGGCACGGCGATGATCACCCACCACGGGCTGGGCGGCCGCATTCCCGCGTCGTTCGCGGTGCGCGCCACCGAGCGCTTCGGCAAGGGCATCATGCGGCTGTGGGTGAAGGAGCGCGCCGACGACGGCGGTCAGGCCTTCTTCGAGATCGAAGACGAGCTGGTGTCGGCCGAGGAGCTCACCGCGCTCGCCAATTCGCCCGAGGCCGAGCCGCTGGTCGCCGCGCTGTCGCGACCCGACGACCCGGAGCCGTGACCTTCGTGGCACATGCGCTGCAGCCGACGCGCCGCCATGCGAAGCGCGCTGCTGTCTGCCCTGTTGCTCTCGACCCTCGCCCGAGCCGCTGAGCCCGAGCCATCACCGCTTCACTTCACCGCTTCTCTCGATGACGGCCTGAAGGTCGAGTCGACCGACGGCAACTACGGCGTGCAGCTCGGCGCGCTGATGTGGGGCCGCTTCGACGCAGCGGTTGCGGGCACGGTGGTGAAGGACCAGTTCCTCGTGCCGCTGATGCGCCCTGCCCTGCGCGCCCACTTCGTCCGGCCGTGGATCAACGTCTTCGCGCAGGCCGAGCTCGCGGGGACCCCGAAGCTGCTCGACCTCGAGCTCGACGTGCACCCCATTCCGGAGATCGGCCTCAAGCTCGGGCAGCTCGTGACGCCGTTCTCACGCGCGTACCTCACGCCGATTCCCAAACTGCAGTTCGGCGGCTTCACCGTCGCCAACGACGTCTTCCGCATGAACCGCGACACCGGCGTGCTCGCGTACGGCACGGCGCTGAACAACCGCCTCGAGTACTTCGCCGGCGTCTTCAACGGCAATGGCATCGACGTCGCCACCAACGACAACCCGCAGCTCATGTACGCGGGGCGGCTGGCGGGCACGCTGTTCGGCACCGCGCCCAACCCGAAGGCGCACGTGCGCTACGACGAGACCGCCGCGCTCACCGGCGCTGCTCCGGCCACGCTGATGGTCGGCATCGATGGCTACGTCGATCGCCTCAGCACCACCGGCCAGGCTGATCAGCTCAAGCGCGCGGCGAGCGTCGACGCGGCGTTCCTCTACCGGCGGCTCTTCGTGCAGGCCGAAGGGTACCTCCAGGGCGTGGAGCTGGTGGGCAGCCCCACGCAGACGCGCTTCGGCGCCGACGCGCAGGTCGGCTTCTTCGTGTGGCCCAGCACGCTCGAGCTCGCCGGCCGCATCTCGTGGGTGCGCCTCGACGCGAGCGACGCCAGCGCGTGGCTGGTGCAGGGCGAGGGGCAGCTCGGCTGGTACGTCGCGGGCAACCACCTCAAGGCCATCGCGCGCTACGTGTTGACCGACGCGGGCTCGGCGCAGCGCGGGTACGCCGCCGGCATCACCCACGGCGTCTTCGTGCAGCTGCAGGCGTGGCTGTGAGCTCGCCGTCGAGTTGGGCTATCGAGGCGGTTCATGACTGAGCGCTACTTCTACAGTGCGGCCATCGAGGCCCAGTTCCTCAAGGCGTACCCCGCCACCAGCCCCGCGCTCGTCGAGGCCTACGCCACCGCGGGCCTCGACGTGCGCAAGCCGCTGCTCCCCGCCTACGACTACGCGACCTGGCGCCGATGCCTCGCCGCCCAGCGCGCCGCGCTCTTGCCGCACCTCTCCCTCGAGGACGCGTGTGAGGAGCAGGGCCGGCGCTACGTCGCGAGCTACTTCGAGACCACCATGGGCTCGGCCCTCAAGGTCTTGCTGCGGGTCCTCAGCACCAACCGCATCCTCGAGCGCATGTCCCGCAACTTCCGCTCGAACAACAGCTTCAGCGTCGTGACGATGCAGAGCACCGGTCGGACCTCGGCCGAGCTCGACGTCAACGACGTGTTCGCGGAGTCACCGCGGTACATCAAGGGCCTGCTCGAGCATGGCTTCGCCTGCATCGGGCGCGAGATGGCCATCACCGTGCTGTCCCACGACGGCGACGCTGCCCGCCTCGAGGCCCGCTGGCCCTGAGGCGATCGCCGCGCTCCCTCGACCTGGCCTGACGGCTACGCGAAGAGCACGGCGATGGCGGTGGGCAACTGCCGCGGCCCGCGCACCGGGTGGTAGTGCGGCGCCAACGCATCGGCGAAGGCGCGCGCGCTCTGAAAGCGGTGCGCCGGGTTCTTCTCGAGCGCCGTCTTGAGCACCGCCTCGAGCGGGCCCGAGCAGTCTTCGCGCAGCTGCCGCACCGGCTTCTCGCGGGTGTGGCCGATGGCGTGGGTCAGCGCCTCGAGCGTGTTCCCCGAGAACGGCTGCTCGAGCGTCAGCAGCTCGTAGAGCGTCACCGCCGCGGCCCACAGATCCGCCGAGGGCGCGAGGTTGCCCTGCAGCAGCTCCGGCGAGACGTAGGTGGGCCGGCCCTGCTCGACCCGGTGCGCGACGCCCACGCCGGCGCGCTTGGCGAGGCCGAAGTCACCGAGCTTCAGCACGCCCGCCTTCGAGACGTACAGGTTGTGCGGTGACACGTCGCCGTGCACCAGCTCGAGCGGCTCGCCGCGCTCGTCCTTCGCGGTGTGCACCGCGTGCAGCGCCTCGAGCAGCGTCTTCACCGCGAAGCACGCCACCTCGACCGGCAGCGGCTTCTTGCGCGCACGACAGCGGCGCAGCACCTGGCTCAGGTCGCGGCCGTCGATGGCCTCCATCACCAGGTAGGGCTGCCCTTCGAACTCGCCCGCCTCGAGCGTGCGCACGATGTGGGGGTGCTTGAGCAGCGAGAGCGTCTTCGCCTCGGCGGCGAACTGCGCCACGGCCACCGGGTCCTGCGCGCGACGCTTGTGCAGCCGCTTGAGCGCGACGTGCTCGCCGGCCCGCGGGCCCTCGACGACGCGCGCGAAGTGCACCTCGCCGGTGCCGCCCTGCCCCAGCAGCGAGAGCAGCTCGTACGGCCCCACGCGCTCGGGCTGGCGGGCGCCTGCGGGCCGCGGTGAGGTGAACTGCACGCCCGCGCCGCGCGCCGAGACGTTGACCACCGTGGCCTGCGCGTGGAGCGGCCCTTCGGGCAACTGCACCTCGAGCTCGACCTTCTCGGCCACCACCGGCGGCGGCGCGGCGCGCACCAACGCCCCGCCCTGCGAGAGATCCGCGACGGTGGCGTCGACCTTCTTCGCGCCCACCTTCAGCACCGCGGGGGCGTTGACCAGCCGGCGCGGCGTCGCGCGGCGCTCGTCACGTCGGGTGGTGGGCTGCTCGAGCAGCAACGTGGTCAGCAGCGCCGGCACCTGCTCGGGCTCGACGCCGAGGCGCTGTTGCGTGCACGCGTTGAAGCCGGTGAGGAAGAGGCCGCGCTCCTGGTACTCGAGCTCGCTAAGCGCCACCACGCGCCCGTGGGCTGCCTGCGCCGACGCGACGATGCGGGCGTGCGAGGTGTCGGTGAAGCGGTCTTCGCGCAGCCGCAGAATGACGAACAGCGTGCGCTGCGCCTCGTGGAGCCCGAGGTCGACCTGGAGGAGCGCGTAGTCGAACTGCGAGACGAACTCGGTGATGCAGTGCTCGGCGCCGAGCCGGCGGGCGCCCACCACCTGCTCGAAGACGATGGCGCGCTCGATCGTCTCGACCGGGGTACTCACGGCGCGCAGCATACCGCTCGCATCAGCGCCGCTGCGTGCGATGATTCGGACCCGATGTTGCCCGACCGCCGCGTCGTCCTGGCCCAGCTTCGTGCCCACGAAGACGCCGACGAGCTCGTCCTGCCCCCGCCCGACAAGATCGAGCGGCAGCTCAACGTCGCGGTCGGAGACCCGCAGGCCTCGCTGAGCACCTTCCTGCGCGTGCTCGACCTCAACGGGCTGCTGGGCGACGACGGCCGGCTCCGCCCCGAGGTGGGGCTGGTCTCGATGGGCGACCACTTCGACTGGGGCCGCCCGGAGGATCGCGTCACCGCCACCGAAGACGGCACGCGGATTCTCTCGTGGCTCGCCGCGCACCCGCCCGACCAGGTGCAGATCATCGTCGGCAACCACGACCTGGTGCGCGTGGGCGAGCTCTTCCACTTCACCGACTCGAGCTACATCGAGGCGCGCGCGCTGGCCGACGAGGCGCTGCTCAAGGCCAACGACAAGGCCTTCCTCGCGAAGTACCCGATGCTCGCCAGCGCCGCCGTCATCGCGCGCGACTACTCGTGCTTCGAGGTGAAGCAGCGCACCCTGCTCACCCGGCTGCTCAAGAAGCGCCGCGTGCGTCTCGCCGTCGCGCCCGCCCCCGACCTGCTGCTGGTGCACGCGGGCATCACCTCGAGCGACCTGGGGCTGCTCGGCCTCACCGCCCCCAGCGCGGTGGAGATCGCCGCCACCCTCAACCGCTTCCTCGACACCCGCGTCGCGCACTGGAAAGCCGAGGGGCCGCTCGACCTCGCGCCGCTGCACGAGCTCGGCTCGGCGAAGGACGGCGAAGCGCGCGGCGTGCTCGCGCACCGGCCCGCGAACCCCGCCATCAAGAAGGTCGATCGCGCCAACCGCCGCTACGACCCGCGCGAGCTGCCCTCGGGCATCACGCAGGTCATCGGCCACATCAACGACAAGAAGTGCCGCGATCTCTTCGGCGACTGGGCCGACACGCCGACGCCGGAATACGGCTCGCTGCGCGGCCTCACGGTGCGCGGCGACGTGCGCTACCACGTGGGCTGCGAAGAGACCGACACCCTGCTCTTCCTCGACGGGGCGATGCACCAGGTGGCGCCGGTGGAGTACGAGCTGTTCGACCTGGAGCTCCGGCAGCGCCTCGTGCTGCGCTGACCGTCAGCGGCCCTGCACCGGCCGCGTCGAGAGCCGCCGCACGAAGCGCAAGAAGAGCGACAGCAGCTCCGGGCGGAAGCGGTGCGACACGCGAGTGGCGAGCGCGTCGGCGGCGGCGTCGCGACTGAGGCCTTCGCGGGTGGCGGTGCTGGTGGTCATCGTCTCCCACGCGCGCGCGAGCGCCACCAGGCTGCCCAGGAGGCCGACCGACGCGGCGACGCCCACCCCGCCCGGCGCTTCGCGCGTGCCCCACTCGACGTCTTGCTCGGCGATGACCGCGGCCCACGACGTGGCGGGCCGCGCGTCACCCTGCAGCACGAAGGGCACCGTCGCCGAGCGCTTCCGGGCGCGCGCCACGTCGCGGTGGTCTTCTTCGGTCAGCCGCCCCGCACGCTGGAGCGTCTCGTCCTTGAGCTCGAGGTTGCCCACGTCGGCGAAGAAGGCGCAGGTGGCCAGCTCGAAGCGACGCGCCGGAGAGAGGCCCAGCTCGGCGGCGAACACCAGCGCCAGCAGCGCCACGTTGGCCTGGTGAAAGAGCTCGGCGTCGCGGTTGTTCGCGCGCGGCGTGACGCCCACGAAGCGCACCCGGCGCGCGTCGACCAGCAGCGCGAGCTCGTGCAACTTCGCGCGCACGTCAGGCATCGGCGCGGCGGGGTTGCGCTGTCGCTCGGTGAGCCAGCCGCGGAAGGCGAAGACCAGGTCGACGTAGCGCACCATCGCCTCGCGCGAGTCGTCGGGGCTCGTGGGCGCGGTCAACATCGGCGGGTCGAGCGGCGCGACGCCTTCGATCGACAGGCCGCGCAGAATGGAAGGGGTGACGACGCCCGCGGTGGCCGAGCCACCAGCCAGCCAGCGCGCGAGGTTCTCGAGCTCGGGGCGCGCGGGCTTCCGCACGAAGGCGAAGCGCGCGATGGCCCGCTGCGAGAGCCGGCCCGCGACCGCGTCGAGCTCGGCGTCGGCGCTCTCCACGACGGGCTGTCCGTTGATCCGCAACGGCGTGCCGACCGTCACCTCGACCTGGCCCTCGCGCGGCAACAGAGACTCGAGGCGGTGCACCAGCCGGGTGAAGGCGACGGTGAGCGAGGGGTGCGAGAGCTCGAGCACGCGCGAGGTGCTGGCCAGCGCATCGAGGTCGAGCAGCACGTCGCGCCAGGTGCTGGGCGTGCGGTCCCACCGGCGCGACTCGCTCGACTGGAAGGCCGCCTGCTCGGCCGCGGTCTGCTCGAGCAGCGCCGCCGCGCGCTGGTGCCGCTGCGCCGCCGCGCGCACCACCTCGGGCTGGGTCGCGTCTTGAGAGATGGTGCGCAGCAGGTCGGTCGCGGTGGTGCTCTTCATCACCGCCACCGCTTCGAGCGCGTCGACCTTCCGCGCCTCGACCTTCGCGCGGTTGAGCAGCGACGCCGACTGACGCAGCTCGGTGACGATGGCGTCGAGCGCGTGCGGCTCGGTGGAATGGCCGATCGCCACCCACATCGCGCGGCGCTCGCGCTCGCTGCGCGCGTCGTTGCCCTTGAGCAGCGGGCCGAGCACCTGGAACACGCGCTCGGGGAAGTGCTGGCCCAGCAGCTGCGTCGTCAGCACGCGCTCGTCTTCGTCGCCCTCGGTCAACGACTGGGTGAGCCAGCGCAGCGCGTCGTCGGTGCCCGCGCGCGCGAGGCCGGTCAGCACCTCGCGCCGCCGCGACGGGTCGAGCCGCGCCATGAGGTCCTTCAGCGTGCGCTGGCGGGCGCCGACGCGGCCCTTCTCGAGGCAGTAGGCCAGCTCGATCAGCCGGCGTGGGCGCTTGGGCGCGAGGCGCTCGAGGAAGGGCGCGGGGTTGAGCGCGGCGAGGCCCGCGAGGCCGGGCAACACCGCCTCGCGGCTGGCCGGCAGCTCGATGCTCTCGAAGAGCGTGAGCCACAGGGCCGCGTGCTCGCCGCCGAAGAAGGGGATCAACCGGCCGAGGCCTTCGACGTCGGTGGGCGCGGCCTCGCGCAGCGCCATCGTCAGTCGCTGCGCCTGGCCGGTGGTGGCCAGCGTGCCGCGCGCGAGCTCGAAGACGCGGCGCTCGTGGGGCTCGCCGCCCGCGTGCGCCTGGAGCTGCTCGAGCATCGTCGCCAGCGCGCCGTACGCCTCGGCGAGCAGCAGCCCCTCGACCGCGCCCGCCACGCGCGGCGCGATGAGCGCGTCGTTCTCGAGCAGCTTGAGCAGCCGCGCGGCGTTGCGGGGGAAGCGCACCAGCAGGTGCAACCCTTCGTCGCGCTCGAGCTCACTGCGCGCGGCGTCGAGCTCGCTCGGTGTGCCGAGCAGAGAGCCCGCTTCGTACAGCCGCATCGCGGACGCGTCGGCGAGCAGCACCTGCGCGCGCACCTCGGCGTCAGAGCGCGGCGGCGGAGGTGGGGCGGGCACACGCGGAGGCGCGACAGCCGGCACCACCGCGGGCTTCACCGGGGAGGTGAGCGGAGGCACGCGCGTGGTCGCGGAGCCTGTGGATGTGAACGCCGAGCTCGCGGGCGTGCTCGCTGAGCCTCCGAACGTAAGCGCCGAACCTGCGGCGCTCGCCGAACCTGCGTTGCTCGATGAACCTGCGTTGCTCGATGAACCTGCGTTGCTCGATGAACCTGCGTTGCTCGATGAACCTGCGTTGCTCGATGAACCTACGTTGCTCGCCGAACCTGCGTTGCTCGGCGAGCCTGCGGACGTGAACGCTGAGCCTGCGGCGCTGGCGAATCCTGCGCCACTCGCCGAGCCACCAGACGTGAACGCTGAGCCTGAGGTGACAGTGAGCGGCGAGCCGACAGGCGCTGGCGGTGCGTCGTCGAGGTCGTTGAACAACTCGTCGAACAACGCGCTGGTGGCCGGCTTCGGCGCGGGCTGCGGCGCCGGCGTCAGGCCCGAGCCGCGCGACGTCGGCGGCGTGATGGGCTTGCCGAAAGCCGCGAACGGATCGGCGCGAGGCGTGCCGCGCGCGGGCGAGTTTCCGGTCGGCGTGGTGCTGCGCGGCGCGGGAACCGGCGTGGGCGCGGTGACGGGCTTCGCGCCCGAGGTGTCGAGCACTGCCAGCGCCGCGAGCTGCCGGGGCCCGACGCGCTCTCCGCGCTGGCTGAGGAAGTCGTCGAGCGCCGCGCCGAGCTCGCGCCCAGTCTGAAAGCGGTCTTCCGGCCGACGCGCCATCGCCTTTGCCACGAGCCGCGCGAACTCGAGCGGCACGTCTGGGCGCCGCTCGTTCAGGGGCGTGGGGTCGGTCTTGATGATCGCCGCCATCAACTCCTGATCAGGCAGGTTGTCGTAGGGCCGCACGCCAGCGACGAGCTCGTAGAGGATGACGCCCAGCGCGTAGAGGTCGGCGCGGTGGTCGGCCTCACCGATGATCTGCTCGGCGGGCATGTAGGCGATCTTCCCGCGCACGGTGCCGGGCTCGGCGTTCGAGACCTGCCCCGCGCCCTTCGCCACGCCGAAGTCGACGATCTTCACTGCGCCGTTGCGGGCGATGATCAGGTTGTCGGTGCTGACGTCGCAGTGCATCAGCCCCAGCGGCTGGCCCGATCCGTCGGCGAACTCGTGCACGTAGGCGAGCCCCTCGCAGGCCTGCTCGACGATGCGGGCGGCGAGCGCTGGAGACAGCCTCCGCTCGGGCAGCGCGCGGACGATCGACTTGAGGTTCTGACCGTCGATGAACTCCATCGCGAGGAAGAACTGACCGTCGACCTCACCGAAGTCGAAGATCTGCACCACGGCCGGGTGGGCGAACTGCGCGGCCATGCGCGCTTCCTGGAGGAACAGCTCGACGAACTGCGGATCCTTCGCGAGCGCGGGCAACATGCGCTTGATGACCAAGGACTTCTCGAAGCCGCCGGGACCCTGCACCTTGGCGAGGAAGACCTCGGCCATTCCCCCCGTGGCCAGCTTCCGCACCAGGTGGTAGCGCCCCAGTTGATCACCGCTCGCCATTGCGGGTCGCAGCGTAGTCGCCGGGACCGCAGGGAGAGGGGAACTTTTCGCAGGGAGCGGAACGCGTGGCGGGCGCTGTGGGCGAAAGACAGACCCGGCCCCGGTCCACAGTGACTCGATGCAACCGGGTCGAATCGCCGCTATTCGTTTGGGCTCATGCTTGATCTGCTGCACCTGCCGCCCGAGTCGCAGTCGCGCGCGCGGGTGTTCGCCATCACCGCCTGGCTGGCCTTCACGCTGTGCGGCGTGTCGGCGGTGCTGGCGCTCGCGTCGGGCCTCACGGTGCTGGCCGCGCTCAACGCGATCAACGTGCTGGTGTCGGCCCTCGTGCTGCGCCGGCTCGACGCCCAGCCGCAGGCGATGGTGCGCCTCTTCCTGTGGACCCTCACGCTGACGCTGACCGCGGGCGCGCTGGCCACCACGCCGATGGAGCCGACGATGCTCGGCTACCTCTTCGTGCTCCCGCTGGTGTCCGCGACGATGCTCGACGAGCGCGAGACGAAGCACTGGTTTCTCCGCGTGATGGCGGTGGGCGCGGCGGCTACCCTCGCCGGTGGCTTCGGGTTCACGGTGCAGCAGGTCGACCCGCTGCCGCTGGTGAACCAGGTCCTCAACTTCGTGGCCACGCTGGTGGCGGCGATGGCGCTGCTGCGCGCGCTGGCCCGGGAACGCGACCGCGCCGAGGAGCGGGTGCGCGAGGCCGAGCGGGCGCGCGCGGCGTTCTTCGCCAACATCAGCCACGAGATCCGCACGCCGATGAACGGAGTGCTGGGCATGACCGACGCGCTGTTGCTCCGTGACCTGCGCGCCGACGAGCGCGAGATGGCGCAGACGATTCACACCAGCGGGGTGTTGATGCTCTCGCTGCTCGACGACCTGCTCGACCTCTCGAAGTTGGAGGCGGGCCGGCTCACGCTCGAAGAAGGGCCGGTGTCGTTGCCTTCGCTGGCCAACGAGCTGCGCGCGCTGTGGACCCCGGCGGCGAAGAAGAAGCAGCTCGAGCTGACGGTGGAACTCGACGCGTCGGCGCCCGAGACGCTGAAGCTCGACGGGCGGCGGCTGCGCCAGATCCTCGGCAACCTGGTGAGCAACGCGCTGAAGTTCACGCAGACGGGTGCGGTGCGCGTGGTGCTCGCGCGCGCGAACGACCGCCTGGTCTGCAGCGTCACCGACACCGGCATCGGCATCTCGCCCGAGCAGCAGCGTCGGCTCTTCGAGCGCTTCGTGCAGGCCGACGACGCGCGCGCCAGGCGGTACCAGGGCTCGGGGCTGGGACTGGCCCTCTCGCGGGAGCTCGCACAGTTGATGGGCGGCACGCTCGACGTCGAGTCGGAGCCCGGCGTCGGCAGTCGGTTCACCTGCACGCTCCCGCTCGTGGAGGTGGCCGCCACGCCGCCCAGGCCCGAGCGCGAGGGCCTGCTGCCTGCAGGGCTGCGCGTGCTGGTGGTCGACGACAACGCCGTCAACCGGCTGGTGGCGCAGCGGCTGCTGGGGCTCAGCGGGTGTGAGATCGACGTGGCGTCCGACGGACACGCCGCGATGGAGGTGTTGGCGCGCAAAGACTTCGACGTGGTGCTGATGGACGTGCACATGCCGGAGCTCGACGGCCTCGAGGTGACCCGCCGCATTCGCGCGTCACCCGGTGCGCAGCCGCGGATCATCGGCGTCTCGGCCTCGGCCGACAGCGACGATGTGCGCAGCTGCCGTGAGGCGGGCATGAACGACTTCCTCGCCAAGCCCGTCACCCGCGAGCGGCTCATCGAGACGCTGCAACGGCAGTTAGTTGCCTGCATGCAGGCACGGACGTAGATTTGTGCCTGCATGCGCCAGCTCACCATTCGAAACGTGTCGGATCCTCTGGGCAAGAAGCTCGACGAACTCAGTCGCCGCACGGGCAAGAGCATCAATACCCTGGTGCTCGAGCTGCTGAATGGCGCCCTGGGCGTGAAGGGACGCGGTGCGCGGCTCAAGAGCTACGTCACGTGGTCGGCCAACGATGTCCGCGAGTTCGAGGAAGCGCTCGAGCCTCAGCGACAGGTCGATGAGGCCCTGTGGCGCTGAATCGGCGGGTCGTCCTCGATACCTCGGCGTATTCGCACTTCCGCGCGGGCCACGCGGCCGTGCACGAGCGCCTCGAAGCGGCGCACGAGATCATCGTGCCTGCGATCGTCCTGGGTGAACTCCACGCGGCCTTTCGCGGCGGAAGCCGCTTCCTCGACAACGAGGCCACGCTCGAGCGATTCCTCGACGAACCCTTCGTGACCGTCAGGTCGATCGATGGCGAGATCTCCGCGCGCTACGGTGAGGTCTTCTCCCAGCTCAAGCGAGCCGGCACGCCCATTCCCACCAATGACGTTTGGATCGCCGCGGTCGCGCTCGACAGCGGCGCTCACCTCCTGTCGTTCGACGACGACTTCGCTCACGTGGCCGGCTTGAGCTGGACCCGGTTCAAGGCGCGCTGAACCTCCTCAGCGCGACCGAGCTTCCGGCGCTGCCACAGGAAGTACACCGCCGGGTACACCAGCAGCTCGAGCGCGAAGCTCGTCACCAGCCCGCCCACCATCGGCGCGGCGATGCGCTTCATCAGGTCGGCGCCGGTGCCGGTGGACCACATGATGGGCAACAACCCGAGCATCGCGGCGAGCACCGTCATCGCCTTGGGCCGCACGCGCTTCACCGCGCCGTGCACGATGGCCTCGCGGAGCTGCTCGACCGTGCGCAGCTCGCCCCGCTTGCGCGCGTCGTCCACCGAGAGGTCGAGGAAGAGCAGCATGAACACGCCCGTCTCGGCGTCGAGGCCCATCAGCGCGATGAGGCCGACCCACACGGCGATCGACAGGTTGTACCCCAGCACCGTCAAGAGCAGCAGCGCGCCCACCGCCGAGAACGGCACCGCGAGCATCACCAGCGCGGTTTTGAACGCCGACTTCGTGTTCAGGTACAGCAGCCCGAAGATGAGCACGAGCGTCAGCGGCAGAATCACCTGCAGCCGCTCGCGCACGCGCAACATGTTCTCGAACTGGCCGCTCCACGACAGCGACGTGCCCGCGGGCACCTGCACGCTCGCGGCGACCGCTTCCTTCGCGGCCTCCACGTAGCTGCCGACGTCGACCTTCGAGGTGTCGAAGTCGACGAACACGTAGCTGGCGAGCAGCCCGTTCTCGTCGCGCAGCATCGAGGGGCCGGTGGTGAGCTTGATGTCGGCGATGGCCTCGAAGGGGATCTGCCCCTGGCCGCCGGGCAGCGGCACCAGCACCCGCTTGAGCGCGGGGAGATCGTCGCGGAAGTCGCGCGCGTACCGCACGGTGATGCCGTACCGCTCGCGCCCTTCGATCGACACGCTCTGCACGTCGCCGCCGACGGCGGTCATCACCAGCTCGTTGGCGTCGTCGACCGACAACCCGTAGCGCGCGAGGGCGGCGCGGTTGAGCTCGAAGTCGAGGAAGGAGCCGCCCGCCACCCGCTCGGCGTACGCGCTGCGCGTGCCCGGCACCTTCGCCACTGCGCGCTCCACGTCCATCGCCACGCGCTCGATGGTGGCGAGGTCACTGCCCAGCACCTTGATGCCCACCGGCGTGCGAATGCCGGTCGACAACATGTCGAGCCGCCCCTTGATGGGCATGGTCCACGCGTTCGACACGCCGGGCACGTGCAGCGCGGCGTTCATCTCTTCGATGAGCTGATCCTCGGTGAGGCCGGGGCGCCACTCGCGCTTCGGCTTGAGGGTGATGGTGGTCTCCATCATCGTCAGCGGCGCCGGGTCGGTGGAGGTGTTGGCGCGCCCCGCCTTGCCGAACACGCGCGCGACCTCGGGGAAGCTGCGGAGCACCTGGTCTTGCGTCTGCAACAGCCGCTGCGCCTCGGCGACCGACAGCCCCGGCGCGACGCTGGAGGGCATGTAGAGGATGGTGCCTTCGCGCAGCGGCGGCATGAACTCCGAGCCGAGGTGCAGGTAGAGCGGCACGCACGTCGCCACCACCAGCCCTGCACCGACGATGACCGCGCGCGGGTGGCGGAGCACGAAGCGACACGGCCCCTCGTAGAGCCGGTGCAGCAGCCGGCTGATGGGGTGCGTCTCTTCGGCGCGGTAGGTGCCCACGAAGACCAGCGTCATCAGCTTCGCGAGCCACGTCGGCTTGAAGGTGTACGGGTCGACGCGCGCGAAGAGCATGCGCAGCGCGGGGTCGAGGGTGATGGCCAGCAGCGCCGCGATGCCCATGGCGAGCGTCTTGGAGAACGCGAGTGGGCGGAAGAGCCGGCCCTCTTGATCCACCAGGGTGAAGACCGGGAGGAACGCCACCGCGATGACCAGCAGCGAGAAGAAGACGCCGGGGCCGACCTCCATCAGCGCCTCGAGCCGCACCTGGTGGAAGTCGCCCTTCCGGCCGTCGGCGATCCACTGGTGAATGCGGTTGTACGCGTTCTCGACCTCCACGATGGCGCCGTCCACCAGCACGCCCACCGAGATGGCGATGCCCGCCAGCGACATCAGGTTCGCGTCGACGCCCATCAGCTTGAGCGGAATGAACGACAGCGCCACCGACACGGGGATGGTGACGATCGGCACCACCGAGCTGGGGAAGTGCCAGAGGAAGACGAGGATGACGAGGGAGACGATGAGCATCTCCTCGAGCAGCTTGAACTTCACCGTGTCGATGGCGGAGAGGATCAGCTCCGAGCGGTCGTAGGTGGTGATGACCTCCACGCCTTCGGGCAGCGAGGGCTTGAGCTCGTCGAGGCGCTGCTTCACGCGGTTGATGACGTTGAGCGCGTTCTCGCCCTCGCGCATCACCACGATGCCGCCCACCACGTCACCTTCGCCGTCGAGGTCGGCCACGCCGCGGCGCAGCTCCGGACCCAATGCGACGGTGGCGACGTCTTTCACCAGCACCGGCGTGCCGTTCTCGGCCTTCAGCACCAGCTGCTCGAGGTCGCTCAACTGCTTCACGTAGCCGCGGCCGCGCACCATGTACTCGCGCCCCGAGAACTCGAGGAGCCGGCCACCGACGTCGTTGTTCCCTGCGCGCACCGCGTTGGTGACGTCGCGGATCGACAGCCCGTAGGCCGCGAGCTTCGAGGGGTCGACGCTCACCTGGTATTGCCGCACCTGCCCGCCGACGGTCGCCACCTCGGCCACGCCGGGCACGCTCTGCAGCGAGTAGCGCAGGAACCAGTCCTGGTAGCTGCGCAGCTCGTCGGAGGCGTGCTTGCCGTGGCGGTCGACGAGCGCGTACTGGAACACCCAGCCGAGGCTGCTCGCGTCGGGGCCGAGCTCGGTCTTCACCCCCGCGGGCAACTGCGCCTGGATCTTCGACAGCGCCTCGAGCACCCGGGTGCGCGCCCAGTACGGGTCGGTGCCGTCTTCGAAGACCACGTAGACGAACGAGCTGCCGAAGTCGGAGAAGCCGCGGATGGCCTTCACCTTCGGCGCGCCGAGCAGCGCGGCGGTCAGCGGGTAGGTGACCTGATCCTCGAGGAGATCCGGGCTGCGGTCCCACCGCGACGCGACGATGACCTGCGTGTCGGAGAGGTTGGGCAGCGCGTCGAGCGGAATGGTCCGCATCGAGTACACGCTGTAGCCGAGCGCCACGACGGTCGCGGCGAGCACCAGGTACTTGTTCTCGGCGGAGAACTTGATGATGGCGCGGATCATCGGTGCGCCTCGCCGCTGTCTCCCAGGCGCGAGAGTGACGCGCGCAGCCGCGACTCGGAGTCGACGAGGAAGTTGGCGCGCGTGACGACCGCCTCCCCGGCCACCAGGCCCGACAGCACCTCGACGAACTCGCGGCCCCGCTCACCGACCTCGATGACGCGCGGCTCGAAGCGCCCTTCCCCGCGCGCGACGAACACCACCTGCTGCGTGCCGGTCTGCACCACCGCGTCGGCGGGGATGCGCAGCACGGACCGGCTCTCGCGCGCCAGCGTCACCTCGCCGAACATCTCGGGCTTGAGCTCCCCCTGCGCGTTGCTGAAGGCGAGGCGCACGCGCGCGGTGCGGGTCTTCGCGTCGAGCACCGGGTCGACGAAGAGCACCTTGCCCTGCCACTCGCGCCCCGGCCACGCGTCGAGGCGCAGCGAGGCGGTCAGGCCCGGGGTGATGAAGCGCAGCTCGGTCTCGTAGACGTCGGCCCACACCCAGACGGTGGACAGGTCGACGATCTCGAAGGGCATCGCGCCGAGCTCGACGCGCGAGCCTTCGACGACGTCTTTGGCGGTGACGACGCCGCTGACCGAAGAGAGGAAGGTCACCACGCCCGACGCCGTCTGCTCGCGCTCGAGCCGCTCGAGCTCACCCGAGGGTACGCCCCACAGCTCGAGCTTGCGGCGCGAGGCGGCGAGCAACTGCGCGTCGTTCATCTTCTTCGCCACGAGGAGCTCGTTCTCGGCCCCGAGGATCTCCGGGCTGTAGAGCGAGTAGAGCGGCTGCCCCTTACGCACCGGCTTGCCGACGAAGTCGACGTACAGCTTCTCGATGAAGCCGCCGACCTTCACGTTCACCTTGCGCACCCGCGTCTCGTCGACCGACACCCGCGCCGAGGTGCGCAGCGCGCCGCCCACCACGCCCACGTCGGCCTGCGCCGCCTTCAGGCCGATGAGCTGCTGGCGGGCAGGGTCGAGCTCCACCAGCCCGAGGCCGTCGACCTCCGAGCGCGGCGTCATCGTCTGCGGCTCGACCTTCGCCGGCGTCACCTTCACCAGCTTCATGTTGCAGATGGGGCACAGGCCCGGGTGGTCCTGCACCACGGCGGGGTGCATCGGACACTGGTACTGCTCGGCGACGTCATGGTGCTCGTGCGGCGCGGGCGCGTTGCGGTTGCACGCGGCGCCGAAGACCAGCAGCGACAGCAGGGCGAGAGTTCGGATCATGACGTCACATTCCCGGCGACGGAGACGAAGACGGAGAGATTGGAGAGGCGGCGCCCGGCAGCAGCTCGTCCTGGTCGATGACGAGCCGCCACGCGTCGGCGCGCACCTGCAGCGAGGCCTCGAGCTCCGAGAGCGCGACGCCGTTCGCCTCGAGCACCGCCGCCAGCATCACGCGCCCGGCGCTGTACTGGCTCAGCGTGCTCTCGGCCGCCGCGTTGGCCTGCGCGAGGAGCCCTTCCTGGTAGCTGTTCCACACCGCGCGCAGGGCGGTCATCGAGGTCGCGCGCTGGTGGGCCTGCAGCGCGAGCTGTTGCTCGATGGCGAGCAGCGACTGGGCCGCGGCGTCACCCTGCGCCTCCGACTCGGCGAGCGCGCGCGACTGGCGGGCACCGGCGAAGACAGGGAGTGGAACGCCGAGGCTCAACGTCCACATCGGCTCGAGGGGTCCCCGCGCCATCACGCCCGCCGAGACGCTGAGGTCAGGCAGGTACGAGCGCTTCGCCACCACGCCCGCCTGCGCCGCGCGCGCCTGCGAGGCCTTCGCGCTGAGCCACTCGGGGCTGTGCTGCCGCGCGAGCGCCAGCGCGTCGTCTTCCGTGAGCAGCTCAGGCATCACGTCGAGCGGCGCCGTCTGAACGTCGGTGTCGAGCGAAACCCGACGGAGCCGGTTGAGCGCCTGCACCTCGAGCTGCGCGTCGCGCGCGAGCAACATCTGCTGCTGCTTCGCGCGCGCCAGCTCGACCTGCGCCCGGAGCACGTCGGACTGCGGGCCGTCGGTCTGCACCCGCACCCGCGCCACCTCGACCAGTCGCGTCGCCAGGGCGATGCGCCGCTCCAGCACCTCGAGCTTCGCGCGGACGAGCTGCAACGAGAGGTAGCTGCGACGCACCTCGGCGATGGTCGACAGTCGCACCCGCTCCACCGCCAACTCGCGGAGCTGCACGTCGGTCAACGCCACCTCGCCCCGCGCCGCGTTCTTTCCGGGGAAGGGGAAGGTCTGCGAGGCCATGAAGGAGACCCAGCTCATCTCCATGGTGCCGACCGACCAGCGCGTGAAGGAGTCGTTCTGTACACCGACCTGGAACATCGGCTCGGCCCACGCCTGCGCCTGGGGGACCCGTTCTTTCGCCGCGCGCACCTCGGCGACCGCCTGGGCGAGCTCGGGGCGAACCGCGAGCGCCTGCTCGACGAGCTGCTGCAGCGTCGCGTCACCCGGGGCGGGCGCGGAAGCACAGAGAATCGCGAGGAGAAGAGACATGCGCGTCTAGGCGCGAAGGGCGTCGACCGTGACAACCTCTCCCTGCGACGCGGGGAGAGGTCGGACGAAGTCCGGGTGAGGGGCCGTCAGGAAGGCTGAGCCCAAATCGCCCCTCACCCCGGCCCTCTCCCCGTTTCACAGGGAGAGGGTGTTAGGTGTGGTGCGTGGATCCGACGCATCTCCCCCCGCTGGTGTACCTCGCCGTCTCGTTGGCCGGCGCGGTAGTGATGCTCACCTGGCGGTTCCGCGAGACGAGCCGACCGGTGACGATGCGCGCGTTGATCATTCCGCCGCTGGGCATGAGCACCGGGCTGTGCATGTTCATCGCGCCGCAGCCGCGCGTGCCGTGGTCCTGGGCGGTGGCGGCGTTCTCGCTGGGCGCGCTCGTCTTCTCGATCCCCCTCGCGCGGAGCTCGACGCTCACCAGGGTCGGCGACGAGCTGCACATGAAGCGCTCGAAGGCCTTCATCTGGATCCTCCTCGGCCTCGTCTTCGCCCGCTTCGCGCTGCGCTCGTGGATCGAGCTGTACGTCACCCAGGTGCAGACCGGCGCGCTGTTCTTCCTCGTGGCCTTCGGCGCCATCGTGCGGTGGCGGCTGCAGTTGGTGCTCGCCTTCAGGCGCCTGAGCGCGACGCCGGTGATGCAGACTGCGCGGCCATGACGCTCGCTGAGCTGCACCTGCACCTCGATGGCTCTCTCCGTCCCAGCACCGTGCGCGAGCTCGCCGAGCGCCTGGGCCTCGAGGTGCCGAAGGACCTGCTCTTCCACGCCGGCATGGGGCTGAGCGAAGCGCTCGCGAAGTTCGCCTTCACGCTGTCGTTGCTGCAGCGCCCGGCCGAGGTGCGGCGCGTCGCGGCGGAGATCTGCGAGGACGAGCTGCGCAGCGGCGTCACGACACTCGAGGTGCGGTTCGCGCCGCAGCTCCACCGGGGCGCACCGATGGAGGCGATCGTCGACGCCGCGCTCGAGGGCCTCGCCGGTCGCGCCGGCCTCATCTTGTGCGGGCTGTACGGAGAAGACCCGAGCGTGCTCTCGGCGCTGGTCGAGCTGGCGCGCACGCGGCCGGGGGTGGTGGCGATCGATCTCGCTGGAGGCCCCTCACCGACGCAGCGCTTCCGCCTCGAGGACTATGCGGGCCCGTTCACGCGCGCGAAGGAGCTCGGCCTCGGCCGCACCGTGCACGCCAGCGAAGGCCGGCCGCCGGCAGAGATTCGGGTCGCCGTCGAGCAGCTCCACGCGCAGCGCATCGGCCACGGCACCACGCTGCTCGACGACGAGGCGGTGCTCGAGCTGGTGCTCGCGCGCGGCGTCACCATCGAGGCGTGCCCGACCTCCAACGTGCACACCGGCATCTTCCGTGACGTGAACGAGCACCCGCTCCCGCGGTGGCTGGCGCGGGGCGTGCGCGCGTGCATCTGCGCCGACAACACGCTGCTCTCAGACGTGAGCACCGCCCAGGAGCACGACCGCGCATCGCGGATCCCCGGCATGTCGGCGGAGCTGCTGGCGCGCGCGGTGGCGAACGGTCACGCGGCGCGGTTCGGTCGCTGACTCAAGGCCCCTCGCGCTGGCGGCGCTGCCACTCGCCCGGCGTCAACGAGGTGCGGCGGCGGAACATCTCGATGAAGGCCGACGGGCTGCGAAAGCCCACTTCCCACGCGATGGCCTTCACGTCGGCGTCGCCGGCCACCAGCAGCTCCTGTGCACGGGCGAGCGCGGCGCGCTGGCGCTCGGCCTCGAAGGTGGTGCCCGCCTCGGCCAGCCGGCGCTGCAGCGTGCGCGGAGAGAGCCCGAGCCGCTGCGCCCCGTCACGCAGCGTCAACCGCAAGCCGTGCAGCGCGAACACCGACGGCAGCGCCTCCACTTCCTGTGCGTGCGCGGTGCGCGCCGATTCTTCGAAGGCGACCGCCGCTTCGAGCCACGCGTCGCACGGCCCGGCCCCGAGCCACGGCAGCGCCTCGGTCAGCTCGGTGAAGGCACGCCCGGGGAAGGGCTGCGGCAACACCTCGTAGAAGCCCGCGGCGATGACGCCCACCACCCCCGACGGCCGCACCACCGCCTCGCGCGCGATGCCGTCGCGGTAGCGATGCAACAGGGGCAGCCGCTGCGTGAAGAGCTGCATCGACGTCAGCGTGACGTGGTGCACGTGGCGCAGCACGATGAGCTGGCGGCGCCGCGGCCCCGGGTGACGCGTCACCGCGTCGAGCACCTCGAACAACTCGTGGGTGTCGGGCACGTCGAGCGTGCCCCAGGCCCACAGCGTGTAGAGGTCCCCACCGGGAGAGCTGCAGAAGAAGCTGCGACGGTGCAGCACCTTCCCGGCGGGCGAGGCGAAGTACTGGTCGGCGTCGACGACGGAGGCGAGCTGCACGTCGGGGCAGATTTACCCGCTCCCCCCGCCCGCAGCCACCTTCGCGTCAGGGGCAGCGCGTGAAGGTGGAGCTGGTGGCGGTGGGGTTGCTGTCACCGCCCAGGTCGCAGCTCGCGTTGCTGGTGAAGGTGGCGTTCTCGAGCGTGAGCGTTGCGCCCTGCTCGAGCCACATCACGCCGTAGAGGGAGTCGCCCGCATGCCGCACGGTGGTGTGGCGCAGCAGGTTGGTGCCGGTGGAGGTGGCGTAGAGGTCGAAGCGGCGCCAGTCGCCGGCGGCGGGGCTGGTCTTGGCCGACTCGATGATGACGGGCTTCTCGGCGGTGCCCAGGGCGCGGAAGCCGCCGCCGTCACGCACCGCCACCACCGCCTGCGGCGCGAGCTTCAGCGTGGTGCCGGCCTCGACCTCGATGACGCCGCTGATGATGTTCATCGACGGCACCTCGAGGGGCACGCCGAGGTTCTTCCAGGTGGCCGCGGCCTTCGAGTCGGCGCCGCTGAGCACCACGCGCGGGTTGGTGGTGTTGGTCGCCACCACCGGGCTCAACTGCGCGACGACGGCCGGAGGTGCGCGCACCAGCTCGCCCGCGCAGTCGTCGAAGGTGACGCCGGTGAAGGCGCTGGCGCGCGCGCCCTCTTCGAACTGGATGCTGGTGTTGGCCGACTTGCTGAACTTCACCTGCTCGAAGCCCACCGACGCGCCCGAGTCCACCCACACCACGCCGTAGTTGACGCCGCTGCCGTGGCGCACCTCGGCGTGCTTGAAGAGCGTGTCATTCGACGCGGTGGCGGTGATGTCGATGCGCCCCCAGTCGCCGGCGGCGGGCGCCGACTTCACGCTCTGAATGACGACCGGACAGTCCGCGGTGCCGACGGCCCGCAGCGCGCCGCGATCGGTGATGAGGAGGTTGGCGCCGCCGGGCATCAACACCTGCGCGCAGGGCGCGAGCGTCAACGTGCCGTTGATGGTCACCGAGCGCCGCAGCTCGGTGATGCCCGACCACGTCACCGTGCCCGACACCGTGTCTCCGTCGAAGACCTGGTAGCCGCCGCCACACGCCGACACCATCAGCCCCACAACCGCCGCCACGAACGTTCTGCCGTTGATGTGCATGGCGCGCGGGTAACAGCGCGCTCCGGGGGTGCCAACCCGCGAAGCGCGCGTGGCGTGAGGCCGACATCGATGGCGCGTGAGCGGAGCGTTCAGCGCAGCGCGACGAAGGCGGCGAACTCCGAGGGGCGCAGGCCGTACCGCGCGAACGTGCTCTCGCTGAGGCCCTCGACCTCGAGCTCGGCCATCGCCACGAAGCGCGCCCTGAGCTTCGGAGCCAGGTGCGCGTCACTGAACTGCTCGATGAACGCCCTTCGCCCCGCGGGCGGGACGCGAGCGCGCACCAGGTCCGCGACGAGCTGCCGCAGCACCCGACGGTGCTCGAGACGGAAGGGGTCTGGCTCACCGAGCGAGGCACGCACCTGCCCGAGGCGCGCGACCGACCGCTCGTACGCCCACGAGAAGACGTCACGCAGCGGCTCGATGCGGTTGTTCTCGGAGATGGCGAGGTACGCCCGCTGAAACGTCTCGACGGGCACGTCGACGAACGAGAGCGGCACGAGGTTGTGAATGACGAAGGGGAGGTTCGCCGCCAGGCGCGCCGTGCGCTTGTTGCCGTCGATGAACGGCTGCAGGTACGGGAGGTGGACGAGCAGGAAGAACGCGCACTCGAACGGGTCCGCGATGCGCTGAGCGGTGATGAGCACCTGTCGAAAGCACTCGTCGATCAACTGCGGGTTCGCGAGCGGGAGATAGACGCTGCCCCCGATTTGCACGGGCGTGGCACGGAGCCGCCCTTCATCGAGCCGGTTGCCGAGCAGGTTCTCGAGCAGCAGCGCGTGCAGGGTCTTGAGGGTGCGCTCGTCGACCGCCGCCGTCATCGGCTCGGCCACGATGAACTCGATGGCGGCCTTGTGGTTGAGCAGCATCTGCGTCTCGACCGCGCTCTTCCCTTCGGCCGTCGCGCCCGCCTTGAGCAGGCGTTCCGTGTCGAGGAGCGAATACGTGTTGCCTTCGAGGCGCGCCGAGTTCCACGAGAGGTCGAGCAGGAAGCGCTCGAGCACGTGGCGCGCGTAGGTTCCCGCGGGCTGGTTGGCGTCGGGGGTCTGGCCGAGGGCGCGCAGCCGTTCCCGCAGCGCCGGCGCGAGGTAGTCGGTGGCGCCCGGCACGTAGTCGTCGAGAAACCCGCGGCGGTAGCTCGTCGGGGCGCGCGCGTGGAGCGGCTGGCTGACCAGCGAGATCGCTTCGACTGCTTCAGGCGACAACGGCAGGGAGGGCTTCGAGCTGGCCTCCGCGCTGGGCGCGACCGAATAGCGGCGCGCCGCGTGTTGCCGTCGAAGCGAATGCGCCCGGCCTCTTCCAGCGCCCGCAGCGCGCGAAGCACCTGCTGCGAAGACGGGGCCGGTTTGAGCCGGAGGCGCGCCTCGATCTCCGCACGAACGAGTCCAACATCTTGATTCTGAAGGACTTTCAGAATCTCCGATTCAATCGGATTCATTCATTCATTCATTCACGCCGTCAAGGGCGAGCCAGCAGCCGCTTCACGCCCCACGGCAGCGCGCCGCCGAAGAAGCCCAGGGTGAGGCCGATGACGCCCGAGTAGCCGACACACGCGCAGCCCATCGCCCCGGTCAGCAGCGAGATCGACGACGCGCCCAGCCAGAACTGCCAGCCCAGCCCGCGCCGCACGGCGAGCGACGACACCACCAGCCCGGCCACCACGCCGCCGGCGATGCAGGCGGGCAGACACCACGACGAGCAGTGACCTCCGGGGCACGCGTGGCCGCGGTTGGCGACGAGCGCGAACGCGAGCGGAATGAGGCCCGCGATGAGCCCGGGCAGCACCGCCTTGTGCACCGTGCGCCCGCGCCAGAGGAGGAACACGCCGGCCACGAAGAGCAGCCCGCCGAACATCAGCGCCGAGCCGGGCCGACGACCGAGCGCCGCGGCCGCGAAGACCACCAGCAATGCCGGGGTGAAGCCGAGCACGCTGCGCAGCGCGCGCTGGAGCTCGTACCGCAGCCGCGCACGCCGCTCGAGGCCGTCGAGATCAATCGAGTCCATAGAGCCTCCGGAAGCTGTCGCGCAGGCGGGTCAACGCGCGCTCTCTGCGTTTACGAAACGTGGCGCCGGTCGCGCTGGCGGCGGTGTCCCAGTAGGTGGCGGTCAGCGTCTGCTGATCAGCCTCGGACAACGTGCCCATCGCGTTCATCGCCGCGGCCACCAGCTCGCGCTGCTCGAGCTCTTCGACCGTCGCGCCGCCATCGCTGGTGTTGGGGACCTCGGGCGTCTCGCGCTGCCGCTGCTGCTTCTTGCGCAGGGTGCGGCATTCCCACGCGGCGATGCCCAGCGCCCACGGGAGCGCGGGCCGCTTCTTGTCGTATTCCGCCGCTCGCTCGAGGATCCGCATCATCGCCGCCTGGGCCGCGTCGGCCGCGTCTGCTTCGCCCTGCACCATCCGTTGACACACCTTGAGTGCGGGCGTCCACAGCGCCCGGAACAACGGGGAGAAGGCCTCGCGATGTCCGTCGGCCAGCTGCCCCATCAGCGCATCGATGTTCACGTCCGATGGCTCACCCATCACTGCACGGGCTCCTAGGCGCGACGGGCGAAGAGCGTGACAGGGCTCAGACGGCGCCCGGGCACCAGTAGGAATGGAAGCCCAGCTGAATGCGCTGGGGCAGGTGCACCACCGCCACCGGCCCGGCCGCCACGTCGCGCGCGTCGAGCACGAAGGCCGCCGACGCCTGGTCGGCCACGTTGCTGCCGTAGGTAATCAGCCACCCGTGGTCTTCGCTCTGCGCGTTCGGCGCGGGGGCGAACGAGGCCTCCCCGACGTACCAGCCCTTCGGCGCTTCCCACCGGGTCTTGGCGCCGTTCGAGAGGTCGTACTTCACCAGCGCGTCGAACATCAGCTCGGGCCGCTTCGCCAGCCGCGGGTTGTACGAGTACCGCGCCTTGAGGCCCTGCACGCCGTCGTTGATGCGGGGGAACTCGGTCGCCTCGTCGTCGAGCGCGCACTCGGTGAGCTGGCCGGTCTTGAGGTTCATGCGCCACTCGTAGAGGTGCGGCACCAGCTCGATGGTGTCGAGCCGCGCGATGTCGTCTCCGACGTGCTGCTTCTCGGGGATGGGGTCGGCCACGCGACACGCGAGCAGCACCAGCTCGTCGCCGGCCTCGTACGCGTTGATGGTGTGGTACGTGTAGCAGGGCTTCGCTTCGAACCACTTCACGTCGGCGGCGGTGCCACGACGCGGGAGCACCCCGAAACGAGACGGCGTGTCGCGATCGAACCCGATGCGCCGCTTGCCTTCCTTCAGCCGCGCCTTGTCCCACCCGAGCGGGAAGTCGAGCAGCACCGAGTAGTTCTCGGTGATGGCCATGTCGTGGAGGATGTGCGGCTCGGGCGTCTCGATCGCCTCGTACCTGATCAGCTCACCCTCGGCGCTGATCAGCCCGTAGCGCATGAAGGGCTTGCGCACGATGGAGTAGTCGAAGAACACCAGCTCGCCGGTGCGGGGATCGACCTTGGGGTGCGCCGAGAAGCCGCCGGTCAGCTTGCCGCCGAAGGTCTGCGGGCCGATGGTCGAGAGGTCCTTCGTCGACAGCTCGTACGGCGTGCCCGACAGCCACCACAGCGCGAGCAGCTTGCCGCGGTGGAACACGAGGTCGGTGTTGGCGGTGTCCTTCAGCGGACCGCCGGGCAGCTTCATCGCCTCGGCCGAGAGCGGCTCCATGATGCCGCGCCACAACGCGTGCCCCGCGGCGCGCTCGGCCTCGAAGCCCCTGGTGCGGATCCACTTGTTCATGAACGTCGCGCGGCCGTTCTCCAGCCGCAGCCCGTGCACCATGCCGTCGCCGTCGAACCAGTGGTAGCGGCCCAGCGGCTCGAACTGCGGCGCCGGCGAGTTGCGCACGTACAGCCCGGCGAGGTCTCGAGGCAGCTCGCCCGTCACCTTCAGGTCGGCGACGTGCAGCTCGGTGCGAATGGGCTCGTGCTCGTTGCGGAGGTAGCCGTTGGGGACGGTGGCGTTCATGCGCGCCACCCTACCCCGGCCGCGTCAATGCTCGCTGCCCAGGGTGGAGGTGAGTGACGCCGCCGCGCCTCCCGGGTCGACGAACATCAGCGCGATGCCGTGCCGGCCGTCGGGCCCGGGCATCACGTGCACCACGCGCGCCTCGAAGGCGAGCTGCCGCTCGAGGAACTGGAGATCGAAGGTGACGGTGATGATGGTGTTGGTGGCTGCGGGCTTGGGGCTCCACACGAAGGCGCCGCCCCGCTTGTATTCCTTGTCCACCGCCGCGCGCCACGCCGCCTCGTCGGTGAAGGTGAGCGTGAAGGGATCGTCCCTGCGGACCTGGTTGATCGACGGCACCAGCTCGGCCATCAGCTCGGTGCCCAGCAGGTAGCGCAGCCCGAAGCCCGCCTTCATGATCTGCCGCAGCTCGGGCGGCACCAGCACCAGCCGCGACACCACGCCCTCGAGGTAGAGCGGCTTCTCGCCCTGCATCATCACCTCGAGGTGCAGCCGCGTGCCGGGCTTCGGCGTCTGGCTCGAGACCACGAACAGCCCCGTGGCCGAGACATCGTTGGTCAACCCGGAGTGGGGAAAGCCGACGGTCCCCGCCTCACCGAAACGCACCTTGAGCCGGCGCGCATGCCGCTTCGACCGCCTTTTCTCCCCCATGGAGACTTCTTGGCTCAGCGAGACCGTGCGCCGCAAGTCGTGGCCGGCGCTAGAGTGCCCGCGGCCATGTCGTCGTCGCTGCTCATCGCCCTGCTTCTCTCGTCGGCCCCGGGGCAACCACCGCCCGACAAGCTGCGCCTCGGCATCGACTGGCGCTGGTGGGGTCGCGACACGCGCTACACCGGCGCGCCCTCGCTGGCCAACCTCACCGCGCCCGTGGTGCCGACCGGCGCGACCTTCGACATCCAGTGGTTCCCCGCCGCGTACTTCGTCGACGACTGGGGCGCGAACGTGGGCGTGACGCTGCGCACCGACTTCGCGCCCGACTACGTGGTGCGCGCCGGCGACCACGACTTCAAGAGCAGCGTGATGCGCCTGCGAACCGGGCTGATGTACCGGCAGCCGTTCCGCCACGTCGAGCCGTCGCTGCACCTCGGCTACCAGGTCTTCGAGGCCACCACCTCGCCGCGCGCGACCGACGGCACCCCGCGGCCCCGCGCGCCCAACGTCACCTTTCAGGGTCCCCGCGTGGCGCTCGCGCTGCGGCTGCTCGAGTTCTGGCGCATCACCTTCGACCTCGGTGTGGGCGCGACGATGTTGCTCACCACCGGGGAGCTCGGCTCGAGCACCTTCTTCCCGGGCGCGCGCGGCGCGGCGTACGACGGGCAGGTCGGACTCGCGGTGCGCACGTGGACCTGGCTCGACGTGCGGCTGGGTGTCGATGTGATGCTCAACACCGTCGACCTCGGCGGCGGCGCGAAGCTGTCTGACGCGTATTACGGGGTGTCGGTGGGGATTGTGTTCAAGGGAGTGCCCTGAACTCCCTCTCCCCTCGTGAGGGGAGAGGGTTGGGGTGAGGGGCGGTCACGGGCGCAACGCTTGAATCGGCCCCTCACCCGCCGCTTCGCGTCGACCTCTCCCCGCTCACGCAGGGAGAGGTTGCTTTCGGGTCATTCAGTACAGGTCGGCGGGCAGCAGCTTGTGAATCGACTCCTCCACGCGCTGACTCTCCTCGCGCGCCGGCGCCTCGCGACGCTCTTCCGCCCCCGACACCCACCGCACCGCGCCGTCGGCCGAGAGCAGAATGCGCCACGCGTTCTCCGGCTTCAGGTCGCGCTCGATGACCTCGGCGAGCTGCGCGGCGAGCGGGGCCGAATCAATGATGATCCCCATCTCGCTGTTGTGCTGCCAACTGCGCGGGTCGAGGTTCATCGAGCCGATCAACACCCGCTTCCGATCGACCACCATCGCCTTCGCGTGGAGCCCCACGAAGCCCGATTTCACCGGAGCCGTGTCCACCACCTGCCCCCGCACCACCGCGTCGTGCCGCAGCTCGTACAGCTCAATACCCGCCGCCACCATGCGCGGTCGCCACTCGGTGTAGTGCGCGTGCACGCCCGCCGCGTCGGTCGAGGCCAGCGAGTTGGTGAGCATCACGAAGCGCACGCCGGGCTTGAGCTCGTCACCGGTGCGCTTGAAGACCTGCTCGTCGGGGATGATGTACGCGTTGGTGACCAGCACCTCGGTCTGCGCGCTCGCCCAGAGCTGGCTGACGATCTCCGGCATGCGGTGGGTGACGCCGTCGCCGTCTTGCGTGTCGGTGACGACGCGGCTGGTGCCCACGTGCAGCTCGTCCTGCAGCGCGGTGAGCGCCTTCGACCAGTCCTGCACGGCCACCGGGTACGCCGCGAGCTTCGTCGCCCCCTCGAGGTTCTTGATCAGCCGTTCGCGCTCGGCGGTGAGCGTCTCGACGGTGCCGTCACCACCCAGCGTCTCCTGCGCGACGACCCAGTCGCTGTTCCAATACCTGTCGAACACGCCCGACACCTGCCGCGCGGCCTGGCCCACGGTGAGCACGTCGAGGTCGCGGAAGTTGAAGTCGCTGTGGAGCCCCATGTACTCGTTGCCGAGGTTGCGCCCGCCCATGATGGCCGCGTGGCCGTCGGCGATGAGCGCCTTGTTGTGCATGCGCTGATTGAGGCGGGTGAAGTCGCCGACGAACTCCACCGCGCGACCGACGGCACCCCGGTTGCCCCACGGGTTGAACACGCGCAGCTCGATGTTGGGGTGCGCGGCCACGGCGGCGTTCGACACGTCGCGCAGCGTGAAGCCCTTGCCGTCGTCAATGGTGGTCATGTCGTCGACGATCAGCCGCACCTTCACCCCGCGATCCGCCGCGTCGATGACGCGCTTGAGCACCAGGTCGCCCGCCTCGTCGCCCCACCAGAGGAAGGTCATCAGGTCGAGCGAGTGCTGCGCGGAGTCGATGAGCGCCAACCTCCACTTCAGCGCCTCGCCGTTGACCTCGAGCAGCTTGAAGCCCGACTGCTCGGCGCCCAGCACGTCCTGCACGTCGTTCTCGAGCTGCGCGAGCGGGCCGGTGCGGCCGGGCGTCAGCGCGTGCTCGGTGGGGCGCAGCACCTTGTTCCTCGAGGCGCAGGCCAGCGGCAGAAGCAGCAGCAACATTCCAAGGAAACGCATCGCTGCACTCTCGCCGCCAACCGCCACCTGGCAAAGCCGGGAAGTAGACCGCGCGGCGGGAATCGACGATGACGCGGCCCTCATCATGTCGCCCGCATCATCCGTGTTCCCCGTCGGCACCCCTGGCGTTCCCTGGGGTCAGTCAGAGAAGCAACAGTGGCGCGCGCTGCAGTCGAAGCGCCGCAGCTACACCGATGAGGTCGTCTCGGTCGTCCGGCGCCTCGGCGCCCACTTCGACGTCTCGCCGTACGGCACGCTCGACTACGCGCCCGACGGCACCTACGAGCTGCTCGCGCTGCGGAGCCGGAGCTGGAACGACGCGCTGCCCGTAGCGTTGGTGACCGGCGGCGTGCACGGCTACGAGACGAGCGGCGTGCACGGCGCGTTGTGGTTCGCCGAGCACCACGCGCGCGCCTACGCCGGCCGCGTCAACCTGCTCATCGCGCCGTGCGTGAGCCCCTGGGCCTACGAGCGCATTCACCGGTGGAACCCGCACGCCGTCGACCCCAACCGCTCGTTCAAGCCCGACGGCGCCGCCGACGAAGCCCAGTCGCTGCTCCGGTTCCTCGCGCCGTACGCGGGCCGGTTCCTGATGCACGTCGATCTCCACGAGACGACCGACTCCGACGAGAGCGAGTTCCGCCCGGCGCTCGCCGCGCGCGACGGCAAGGCCTATGAGCCCGACACCATCCCCGACGGCTTCTACCTGGTGGACGACGAGGCCAACCGGCAGCCGGCCTTCCAGCGCGCCATCATCGAGGCCGTGTCGAAGGTGACGCACATCGCGCCCGCCGATCCGCAAGGCCGCATCATCGGCTCGCCCATCGTGAGCGAAGGCGTCATCGAGTACGCGGTGAAGTCGCTGGGGTTGTGCGCGAGCAGCACCGGCGCGCGCTTCACCACCACCACCGAGGTCTACCCCGACAGCCCGCGCACCTCGCCGCGGCAGTGCAACGAGGCGCAGGCCGTCGCGGTGTGCGCGGGGCTCGACTTCGCCCTCGCGCAGCGCTGAGTCACGGCTGGGGGAAGCCGGCGCGCACCCACTCGTTCATCGTGTCGCGCGTGAACTTCAAGGTCGGCGACACCTGGTGCTTCGCCACCACCTCGCCCGCGTCGTCGGTCGCGTAGAGCAACGCGCGCGGCTCGTACTCGTCGGGCACCTGCTCGAGCGTCACCTCGTACCAGCGGCCTCCCCAGGCGAGGTTCATCTTCTTCTTCAGCGCCGCGTCGCGCTGGCGCTCCGAGCGGTCGAGCACCTCCGAGGCGGTCTTCACGAACGTCGCGAACGCCGGCCCATCGAACGGCTTGGGGTTCTTCTTGTCGCGGCCCATCACCCACGGGCTGATCAACACCGGCTCAGGAATGCCCGCCTTGCGGATCTCGACCGCCCACCCGTCATCGTCTTCGTTCTTGATGACCTTCGCGGTCCAGCCGTTCTTGCGCCACAGCGTGGGCTCCATGATGTCGGGCTCGGTGCTCATGGCGCCGGCATAGTCGGTTCGACGCTCGGAGTGCGCGGCTCAGTTCCACGTTCGAAAAATTCACGACCGGAGAGATCTTCCCGACGTCACCTCCGTTCACGGGCGCCCCTTCTCTGGAGGACGCCCCATGCGCCGAACGCTCGCCGTGTCGTTGTCGTGTCTGCTGTCCGTGCCCGCCTTCGCCGGCCCCGTCACCACGGTGTGCAAGCGGCCGGAGGCCACCAGCGTCGCCACGCGCCAGGGTGACGCGAAGGCACGCGAGGCGGCGCACAAGGGCTTCACCTGGCTGGCCGGCGCGAGCATCAAGTGGACGAAGGAGCACAACTGCTTCGGCTGTCACGTGCAGGCGGTCACCATGGAGGCGCTCACCGCCGCGAGGCACCACCAGTACGACGTCGACCCCAAAGACATCCAGGCGATGGTCGCGGCGCTGTCGATGGGCGTGACCGCGGGTGGCCACTCGACCGGCGTCGCCTTCGAGGGCGCGGCGTGGGCCCGCTACGACAAGTACATGGACGACAAGCAGACCAAGCAGCTGCTCCAGTACGCCGACGAGCTGATGCGCATCCAGGCTGAGGACGGGTCGATCGTCGACGACGACGCGCGGCTGCCCATCACCGGCGGCACGATGCAGACCACGTATCAGGCGGCGCAGACGTGGCGGCAGGCCTTCGCGCGCACCGCCAACGATCGCTACCTCGCCCCGATGCGCAAGGCCGAGCAGTTCCTCACGCGGAAGTCGGAGAGCTGGAAGAGCGCGGAAGGGGTCTACGTGCAGGACCTCGCGTTCGCGTTGCTGGGCCTCGCGTCGGCGGGCGTGACGCGCAGCGAGCCGGCGTCGGTGCGGCTGCAGAAGCTCATCCTCTCGCGGCAGAACGAAGACGGCGGCTGGGCGCTCGACGGCAAGAAGTCCGACGCGTTCGCCACCGGCCAGGCCATCTACACCCTGAAGGTCGCGGGCTATTCCGACGCCGACCCGGCCATCGCGAAGGGGCTGTCATTTCTCCTCGGCAAGCAGAGCCCCGACGGCGCGTGGCGCACCGCGAAGAGCGGGCAGAACGGCAGCGAGAAGGGCGAGACGATGTGGGCGGTGCTGGGGCTGGTGACGGTCGACGTGGCCACCATCGCGGTCACCGGCCTCACCGACGGGCAGCACGTCAGCGACCACCTCGCGCTCGGCGCCACCGCGCTCGACAACCAGTCTGGCGGCATCGCGGAGCTCTCGCTCTCCGTCGACGACGTGAAGCTCGCGGTGGAGTGCGGCCCGAAGCTCGTCTTCGACCTCGACGTCTCGAAGCTCAGCGCCGGCAAACACGTGGTCGACCTCGTCGCGATCAACGGCAAGGGCAAGCAGAGCCGCCGCCGCTTCGAGGTCTTCGCGGGCGACGTGTTCCTCACCGAGGTCGGCGCGGTGTTCGACGAGGCCTCGCAGCAGACGAAGGTGAGCCTGCGCAACATCGCCGACCCGAAGCACGAGGGCCGCGTGGAGGTCGAGTTCTGGAGCCTCGAGGAGAAGAAGGACACCCCGAAGGCGCGCGTGTTCGTCACCAGCGTGAAGGCCGAGCCGGGCGCGATGCAGGTGGCGTGGGACGGGCGCGACGAGAAGAAGAAGGACCTCCCGCGCGGCCGCTACCTGGCGAAGGTGAACTTCAAGGACGCGGCGGGGAAGGTGCGGCAGACCGAGAGCGCGCTGTTCCTCCACGACAGCGATCGCGTGCAGCGTGAGACGTACGGAGAAGTGGAAGGCAACCTGAGCCTCGGCGCGCTCGGCATCGGGAGCAGCAACACCTTCGTCGACCTCGTCGATGACGACGGCAAGGTCATTCAGACCGCGCGCTCGACCGAGCAGGGGAACTACCGGTTCAAGAACGTCACCCCCGGGAAGTACAAGGTGCGCGCGCGCAAGGAAGGCTACGCCCCGCGCGAGTCGTCGGTGTCCACCAGCGCCAACGCGCCGGCGAGCAAGGCCGACCTGAGCTGGTGAGACCTCTCGCGGGCATGGGGTATCAGTGACGCTGAATGCGTCCCCGACACACGACGACCGAGTCCGTTGAGCTCACGCTCCGCGCCGCGAGGTCGGGCTCGTGATCGCCGACCTCGTCGCCGGCACCGACACCGCGACCTGCGTCGTGTTCGATCCCTCGGCGCTGACGCACCTCCACGCCGTCGAGTGGGATCAATTCTGGGGCGACGGCGGAGATCGCGAAGCCACGGCCGGCAACCTGGTGCTGCTCGAGACGCCGTCCGACGGCACCTACAAGCTGCGGGTGTACGTCGAAGAAGCCGCGCCGCCCGAGCTGATCAGCCGCGCCTTCCACGCCGAGTCCGGCCGGTTGCTGCGCGTGCCTGGCGGGAGGTTGTGCGCTGGCGGTCTGGAGCACGTCCCATTGAAGGACGCGCGAAGCCCGGCGGGCTCCCCCGTGCAGCTCGCCGCGGGCGACTACCGCGTCGACGGCTATTTGATCGAACCGGATGAAGCAGACACGCGCATCGCCGGCGTCGATCGCCTCACTGGCTGGGGCTGCCTGGGCACCGTGCTCCTCGCGCCGCTCGCCTTGTTGTTCCTGTCCACCAACGACTGGGTGTTCCAGCCGCCGTCGATCGCGATCGCCGCGCTGCTGGTGCTGTTCTGGGTGCCGCTCCTGCTCTGGCGCCGCCGGCCCGCGCAACAAGCCGCCCAGCGACAGCTCGCCGACGCGCAGACGCCCTCGCTGGTGCTGGTCCTCTCCCGGCTCGACGACGCCACCGACCGCCGGGCGATGAAGGGGCTCCTGCTGCGGCCCGCAGTAATAAGGAGTGAGCCGCCCGCGACCTGAAAACTTGAGCAGCCACCTGACCACCCGTACAGTCACTGAACGGGAGAGCAGATGGACCTCACTTTTCGCGGGAAGCGCAGCACGCCGTGGCAGGGCACGCACGGAGTCGACGGGTTGTTGGAGCAGTGGCGCGGCGATCGCCGCCTGTGGAGCAACATCGGGCTCGACGAGACGCTCGAGGGCACGTCGGCGCGCACCGCTCCGATCCCCGAACACATGGACCCGCGGCTGCGCGAGGCGCTGAAGGCGCGCGGGGTCGAGCAGCTCTACACGCACCAGGCCCACGCCTTCGAGCTGGCGACCGCGGGCAAGGACTTCGTGGTCGCCACGCCAACCGCCTCGGGCAAGAGCCTCTGCTACGTGCTGCCGGTGCTGCAGGCGCTGGCGGCCGACAAGGAAGCCCGCGCGCTGTTTCTCTTCCCCACCAAGGCGCTGTCGAGAGATCAGGAAGAGTCGCTGCGCGCCCTGATGAAGGAAGCGAAGCTCGACCACGGCGCGGTGACCTTCGACGGAGACACGCCCGCCGACGCCCGCCGCGCCGCCCGTGAGCGCAGCGGCGTCATCTTGAGCAACCCCGACATGCTGCACGCCGGCGTGTTGCCGCACCACGCGGGCTGGGCGCGCTTCTTCGCGGGGCTCAAGTACGTGGTCATCGACGAGCTCCACGCGTACCGCGGCGTGTTCGGCAGCCACCTCGCCAACGTGCTGCGCCGGCTCGATCGCGTCGCGCGCTTCCACGGCGGCAAGCCTCAGTACCTGATGGCCTCGGCCACCATCGGCAACCCGCGCGAGCACGCCTGCAAGATGCTCGGCCGCGACGTCGAGCTGGTGAACGAGAGCGGCGCGCCGCGCGGGGAACGCCGGGTGCTCCTCTACAACCCGCCGGTGCTCAACCCGGAGCTCGGCATTCGCCAGTCGTACGTGAAGGCCGCCGCGCGCATGACCGGCGACCTGGTGAAGGCGGGCGTGCCGACGCTGCTCTTCGGGCAGTCGCGGAACACCGTCGAGGTGATGCTCAAGTACCTGCGCGACACGCTCGAGGAGGCGCGGCTCTCACCCGAGCTGGTGCAGGCCTACCGCGCCGGCTACCTGCCGCAGCAGCGGCGCGACATCGAGGGGCGGCTCCGCAGCGGTGACGTGCGCTGCGTGGTGGCGACCAGCGCGCTCGAGCTGGGCATCGACGTGGGCGCGCTCGACGCGGTGGTGTGCGCCGGTTGGCCGGGCAGCGTCGCCGCGTTGTGGCAACGCTTCGGTCGCGCGGGGCGGCGGCAGGGCACGAGCTTGTCGTTGCTGATCACCTCCAGCGCGCCGGTGGATCAATACGTCGCCAGCACCGCGAAGAACCTGCTCGCCGCGCCCATCGAGCAGGCGCGCATCGACCCCGACAACGTGGAAGTGCTGGTGCAGCACCTCAAGTGCGCCGCCTTCGAGCTGCCCTTCGAGAGCGAAGAGGGGTTCCGCGACGTGAAGGCCGAGCAGGTGAAGGAAGTGCTCGAGTACCTCTCGTCACACCAGGTGGTGCACGCGGCGACGGCGCCGTCGGGACGCGCGACGTACCACTGGAGCGCCGACAGCTACCCCGCCAACGACGTCAGCCTGCGCAGCGTGGGCTGGGACAACTTCGTGGTGGTCGACCTGAGCACCGACAAGACCATCGCCGAGATGGACTGGCGCTCGACGCACACCATGCTGCACGAGCAGGCCATCTACCAACACGACGGCCACCAGTTTCAGGTCGAGAAGCTCGACTTCGAGAACCACAAGGCCTTCGTGCGGCCGGTCGAGCCCGACTACTACACCGACGCGATGACCTACACGAAGGTCACCGTGCTCTCGCGCGCCAACGAGCAGCAGCAGCCGCAGTGCGAGCTGGGTTGCGGCGAGGTGTCGGTGGTCGAGCGGGTGGTCGGCTACAAGAAGATCAAGTTCCACACGCATGAGAACGTCGGCTACGGCGACGTGCGCCTGCCCGAGATGCAGATGCACACCACCGCGTTCTGGCTGACGGTGCCCGAGCCGGTGCTGATGCGGATGATTGGACTCGGGGTGGGCACGCGGCCGGACCTGCTCGACGCGCTCAACGGGGTGAACGCCGCGATGCACACCGTGGCGGCGGTGGGGTTGATGATCGACCCGCGCGACCTCGGGCGGTGCATGGGCAGTCGTGATGGCAGCGGCTCACGGGGTGACGCGGTCTACGAGCCGACGTTGTTCTTGTACGACCACGTGCCGGGCGGCGTGGGGCTGGCGTCGCGGTTGTTCGACGAGCGCGAGATGTTGCTGCGGGGCACGAGGGACCTGCTGGAGCGCTGCGAGTGTGAGCACGGGTGTCCGTCGTGTGTGGGGCCGGTCGCGGCGCCGGGGCGGAAGGCGCTGGCGTTGGCCATTCTGGGAGAGCTCGGTGTTCACGCGCTCTCCTAGCTCCCTCTCCCTGCGGAGCGGGGAGAGGGTCGGGGTGAGGGGCGGAACCTCCGCATGAGCCTGCTCACGTCCCGCCTCGCGCGCCTGCCCGCCGCGCCCGTCCGCGCCCCCGCGCCGAAAGCCGCCATCGCCTCGCTCATCCCCGCGCAGAGTACGCCCTTCGGTCCGCTGCACCTGGTGGAACATTCCGCCGGCCCCGCGCACCCCATCGACGCCGACTCACTGCGCGCGCTGGCGCTGGCCGAGCAGCCGCTCGACACCTTGGCGCCGCTGTACTTCGACACCGAGACCACCGGCCTCGCGGGTGGCACGGGCACGCTGGCGTTCCTGCTCGGCACCGCGCACTTCCGCGAGGGGCAGGTGGTGGTCTCGCAGGTGCACCTCCCCGGGCCGGGCCAGGAGCGGCCGATGCTCGAGTGGTTCGCCGAGCGGCTGGCGGAGAGCACGTTGTTGATCAGCTTCAACGGAAAGAGCTTCGACTGGCCGTTGCTGCGCAGCCGCTTCGTGATGAACCGGCTCCCGCCCCCGCCGGAGCGGCCGCATGTCGACCTGCTCCACTGCGCGCGGCGGGTGTTCCGCCATCACCTCGATGAGCTGAAGCTGTCGACGCTCGAGCGGCGGGTGCTCGACGTGCATCGCAAGGGCGACATCGACGGGGCGCTGATTCCGGCGGCGTGGTTCGACTACCTGCGCACGGGACGCGTGGCGGTGCTGTCGCGGGTGTTGTCACACAACGAGCGCGACGTGCGGAGCATGGTGGACCTGGTGCATCGGCTCACCGCGGCGTGGGAAGAGCGGCACCCGTTGCTGCCGGAGACGGCGCTGGGGCTGGCGTCGGTGGCGGCGCGGTTTGGTGACGACGCGCGGGCGCTGCGGTTCCTCGAGCGCGCGGCGCAGGGGCGCGTGGCGTCGGAGGCGTGGAGCCTGCACGCGGAGGTGCGGAGGAGGCGGGGGGAGTGGCGAGAGGCGGCGGAGGCGCTGCACCGGGCGCTCGAGCGCGCGCAGGCGCCGGCGGAGCTGCACTTGAAGCTCGCGAAGCTCTACGAGCATCGGCTGCATGACTACGGGGCGGCGCGGCATCACGCCGCGTTGTGCGCGCCTGCAGAGGAGCCGGTGCGGCATGCGAATCGCCACGCGAGACTCGAACTGCGCTCCCTCTCCCCTCGCGAGGGGAGAGGGCCGGGGTGAGGGGCGGATTCAAGCGTTGCTGCCGTGACGGCCCCTCACCCGCCGCTTCGCGTCGACCTCTCCCCGCTCGCAGGGAGAGGTTACTTCCAGACCACCAGCCAACTGCTCAGCACGATGTTCCCCAGGTTCGCGTTCACCGCCGCGCCGTTGAACTCGGTGCGGTACGTGAGCGTGTTGGTCTGCCCCTTCATCACCTCGCCGGTCACGTCGACCACCCACGGCGCGACATCCTGTCCCGGGCACCAACCGCCGCGGCCGTAGTACCAGGTGCCGTGCTGGTTCGGCACGACGCCCACGTCCACCCGGGTCGCGCAGGTGCTCGCCGACTGCGCCTCAGGGAACGACTGCCGATGCACCGCCCCGTTCACGCCGAACACATGGTTGTGGTTGCAGAACTCCGCGCAGTTGGTCGGCGCCACGCCGCCGTGACCCGTGGTCAGCGTCACCAGCTCGACCCGCTTCGCGTCGGCCGGCACGTCGACCATCACCGGCGCGTGCAGCGCGTCGTAGCCCGCGTTCCAATCACCACCGGTCCACAGCGGAGTCGCCGACACCGGCCGCATGCCCCGCGCCGCGCTGCTCAACCGCAGTGACAGCGACACCACGTAGTCCGTCGTGCGCGGATCCCACTGCCCGTTCGCGGTCCACCGCAGGTGCTTTGGCCCCGCGCCGCCGAGCGTCGCGAGCTGCGCCGAGATGTCCGTCACCCACCGCCCCTCGCGCCAGTACGGCGTAATCCACCGCGCGAGCTCCTTCGTGCACGACCACCCCGCCCCGCCGTCGCTCTCGGTCGTCGCGTCACACAGCCGCAGGTGCGAGAGGTAGTCCCACGCGCCGCACTCCGCGTTGAGGTGCTGGGGGCAGTCGAGCGAGAGGTCGACCTCCAGCGTGTCGAAGGCGGACAAGTCAGGCAGCGTCACGTCGAAGTCGAGCGTGTCGTGCGCCGTCACCGCGCTCACCAGCGGAATGACCGTGGCCTGCTCCGCCGTCAGCCGCGCCTCGCGGGAGAACTCGAGCTCGAACGCGCGCGCCTCGTTCTGCAACATCGCCAGCTCGGGGATGACGCCACCGCTGCCGAGGCGCCCCAACATCCCCACCTCGCGAAGGCGCTGAAACCGGTCGATGCCGAACGCCGACAGCCCGTTGCCGAGGTAGCGCGGCGGGCTCGCGACGCGGGCCGCCATCATCGCGCCCACCCAGCCCGGCGTCTGGTCGATGCGCGTGGTGACGAAGTGCACGTGGGTGAGCCAGTGCTCGCGATCTCCCGCCGGCAACGCCTGGAGCTCCTGAAGCCACTGCGCGCGCGCCACGTCGAAGGCCGCCGCGTCGGACTGCCAGCCGAACACGTAGTGCACGTTGCGCGGTGACGCGGTCAGCAGCGGCGTGAGCCGGCCCGAGAACAGCCCGCCGGTCGCCGCGCTGTGAAAGAGAAACAGGTAGCTGTCGTCGCCGGTCCACTCGAGCTCGAAGGCCCACGCGCCGTCGGTCGTCGGCAGCGTCACCGGCCCGGCGATCGACTTCACGTCGGTGCCATACGGCCCGGCGCTGAACGGCCGCGACGGAGCTCCCCTCAGGCACCGGCGCGCCGCGGCGCAGTCGAACGCCGCCACCTCGAGGCACGCCGCGCGGGTCGCGTCGCAGCCCGCTGCACACTGCGCGCGGTCGAACGGCACGCACAGCTCCGAGGGCGTCACGCAGCGCTCGGCACACGAGGGCCCTGAGGGCGGCAACACCGAGACGCCGGCGGTGCCATCGTCGAGTTGAGGCGCCGTGCTGAAGCAGCCCGAAAGCACCACGAAGACCCACCAGGAGCGCCGCATGGTCCCCCCGGTAGCAGAGCGCGGCACGCACTTCGACGTGGGCGCAGGTGCGACGCGTGAACATCTGCGGGGCTGCCTCGTACTGGCGCGCATGTTCAAGCCGGCCGGGCTCGTTCTTCTCTGCGTGGTGGTGGGCTTCTCGGGGTGCCGGCGGCGCGTGCCGCGCACGAGGAACGTCACGCCGGTGCAGCTCGCCGCGCTTCCGCCGCCACCTCCGATGCCGCCGCCGCAGGTCAGCGCGCGCCCACAGCCGATCCGCGCGTACACCTCGCAGCGCTCGACGCGGGGCACCATCACGGTGCGCTCCGGTACGCCGTCGGCCGAGCACCGATGGGTCCGCGAGCAGCTCGCGCCGGAGCGCCTCATGGAGCCCATCGCCACCCTCGTCTCCGAGCTGGTGATGCTGCGCCGTCCGCTCACCTTCGTGGTGCAGGAGTGCGACGACTTCGCCTCCTGGAGCCCGCGCGAGGGCGAGCTCGTCGTCTGCTACCGCTACTTCGACTTCGTGCGCCGGCAGGTCGGGGAGACCGACACGCGCGCGGTGTTCGTCTTCACGCTGCTCCATGAGATCGGCCACGCGCTGATCAGCGAGCTGCAGCTGCCCATCGTCGGGCGAGGTGAAGACGCAGCCGACCGGTTCGCGGCGACCGTGCTCCTGTCGCACCCCAACAGCCAGACGCTGCTGCTGCCCAGCGCGCGGTACTTCCGCAAGCTCGCGGCGGAGCGCACCTCGAGCCCGTGGGACGAACACGGCACCGACGGTCAGCGCTTCTACGACCTGCTCTGCCTCGCGTGGGGCGCGGCGCCGGAGAAGACCGGCAGCCTCGGCGCGCAGCTCCCGGTTGAGCGACGGGAGCGCTGCGAGCACGAGTTCCTGCAGGCCCGCAGCGGGTGGGACCGGCTGCTCGAGCCGCACTCACGGGTGCACGGCGGCGAGACCTTCTGGCCCCGCTGACCGCGCTGGCCGTTACAGTGCGCCTCATGAAAGTGAACGCCTGGGCCACCACCGCTGCGAACCTTCCCCTCGCCCCCTTCTCCCTCGAGCGCCGCGAGGTCGGCCCGAAGGACGTGCAGATCGAGATCCTCTTCTCCGGCATCTGTCACTCCGACATCCACCAGGCGCGCGGTGAGTGGGGCAACTCGAAGTTCCCCATGGTGCCGGGCCACGAGATCGTCGGCCGCGTGCAGAAGGTCGGCGCCGAGGTGACGAAGCTGAAGGTCGGTGACCTCGCCGGGGTGGGCTGCATGGTCGACTCGTGCCGCACCTGCAGCTCGTGCGCGCACGGCGACGAGCAGTTCTGCGAGAGCGGCGCGGCGTTCACCTACAACTCCACCGAGATGGACCGGAAGACCCCCACCTACGGCGGCTACTCGACGCACGTGGTGGTGACCGAACACTTCGTGGTGAAGGTGCCGGCCGGCCTCGACCTCTCGACCGCGGCGCCGCTGCTGTGCGCGGGCGTGACCACCTGGTCTCCGCTGCGCCAGTGGAACTGCAAGAAGGGCGATCGCGTCGGCGTGGTGGGCCTCGGCGGCCTGGGCCACATGGCGGTGAAGCTGGCGGCGGCGATGGGCGCGGAGGTCACCATGCTCTCCACCTCTCGCAGCAAGGAAGCCGACGCCAAGCGCCTCGGCGCCGCGGCCTTCGAGCTGACCACCGAGCGCGCGACGTTCAAGAAGCTCAAGAACCGGTTCGATCTGATCATCGACACCGTCTCTGCGCCGCACGACTTCGACGCCACCTTGAGCCTGCTGCGGCCCTACGGCGCGATGGTCATCGTCGGCGTGCCCACCGAGCCGTCGAAGGTCGCGGCGTTCTCGCTCATCAACGGCAACCGCCGCCTCGCGGGCTCGAGCATCGGCAACATGAAGGAGACGCAGGAGATGCTCGACTTCTGCGCAGCCCACCAGCTCGGCGCCGACGTAGAGGTCATCGCCGCGAAGCAGATCAACGAGGCCTACGAGCGGATGATCAAGAACGACGTGCGCTACCGCTTCGTCATCGACGCGCTCACCATCGGCGCCTGAGACTTCGGCGCGGCGCGGGGTATCCTCCCTGCGCCCATGCCCACCAGCGTCGTCACCCTCTCGCTCAATTCCGCCCTGCAGTGGGGCAAGGTCACCGATCGCCAGGTCCGCGAGGCCATCGGCGACCCGGCCGAGCTGCACGCCAACACGCGCCAGGAGCTCAAGGCGCTGCTCGCCACGCGCGGTGATTCGTTCGAGCCGGCCGCGCGCGTCGCGCTCGAGACCGCGCTGGCGACACCCGAGAAGACCTTCGACCCGCCGCTCGCGCGCTTCTCGGCCTTCATGCGTAACGACAACGCCGGCGTCGAGTACACGCGGGTGCCGGGCCAGCTGGTGGTCGGAGACCTCTCGCCCCACGACGTGGTCCAGGGCGGGCTGGGCGACTGCTACTTCCTCGCCACGCTCTCGGGCTTCGCGGCCACCCGCCCCGACGTGCTGAAGGACGCCATCACCGACAACCACAACGGCACGTACACGGTGCGCTTCTTCCAGGACGACCCCGCGTACGGGCTGCAGGCGACCTACGTCACCGTCGACGACGACTTCCCCGCGCGCAACGGCTGGCCGGTCTACGCGCAGACGCCGGGCGGAGAGCTGTGGCCGGCGGTGATGGAGAAGGCCTACGCGAAGTTCAAGGGCAGCTACGGGCTCATCGGCAACGGCGGCATGCCCGGCCAGGTGGCGTTCGACCTCACCGGTGACGTCTCGAGCCTGCGCCTCGTCGCGCTCACCTCCGAGCGCGGCACCTTCGACCGCGTCTCCCGCGCGCTCGAGAAGTCGCAGGCGGTGATGGCGGCGACGTTGCCTGATCAGCTCCGCGGGGCCGATCGCAAGGTGACGGGCATCGTCGGTGGCCACGTGTACTCCGTGGCGCGCGCCTTCGAGGAGAACGGCGAGCAGTTCATCGAGGTGCGCAACCCATGGGGCTCCCAGGGCGACGTGATGACGCCGCGCGGCCTCATCCCCGCGCAGAACGGCTCGGTGGTGCTGACCGCCGCCGAGTTCAAGGACGCCTTCCCCGCGGCCTTCATCGCCGACTGAAGCGCGCGGGAACGATCGCAATCGGGGGTCGTACGGCGTAGGAGGGCCGGAATGACCGCCGAAACGTCCGCTCCCGTCGCCGCTCCTGCTGCTCCCGCCGCCGCGAAGCCTGCCGCGCCCCCTGCGCCTGCCGCTCCCGCCGCGCCGAAGGGCCCCGTGGTCTTCAAGCACGAAGGAATGCCTGACTGGGGTCCGGGCCTGGTGGTGCAGGACCTCCCGCAGCACTGGGTGATCTTCTTCGAGAAGGCCGGCGAGAAGAAGTTCGTGAAGGACAAGGCGAAGGTGCTGGTGCCGGTGACGTTGGAAGACGCCGCGCTGAAGTCGCTCACCGTCAAGGCGCTGGGTCGCAAGCCGCGCGCGGCGCCGACCGCGAGCCTCAAGCCGGGCCAGAAGAAGCCGGCGGCGAAGAAGACCGCGCGCTTCCTCACCTTCAAGGACCAGGTGGCGGCGTTCGAGAAGATCTTCGTGGGCGGCTTCACCGGCGAGCGCTTCGTGAAGGAAGAGCGCGGCGGCGAAGAGACGAAGGAAGCGGCCATCGCGCTCGCGCAGAAGGAGCTGTCGAAGGAGGCCTTCGCTGGCCCCACCGAGGCGGTGTTCGAGAGCGCGAAGAAGCTGCTCAAGGCGACCAACATCGTGTTCCCCATCGAGGGCGCCATTCCCTTCGGGCAGCTCACCGGCGACGCGCAGAAGAAGGCGATCGACGGCCTGAAGGAGCTGCTCCACGGCACCGGCGACTACGCCGAGCGGCTCGAGAAGTTCACCGCGGCGCTCGAGCTCAAAGACAAGAACGGCCCCAAGAAGGTGACCTGGCCGCTGGCCACGGTGTTCGGCGCGCTGTTCAACCCGAAGGAATGGGTGGCGGTGAAGCCCACCGCGTTCGCCTCGCAGGCGGCCACCATCGGCCTGCAGGTCGAGAAGTCGCAGCCGGTGAAGGCCGAGGGCTACCAGCAGTTCGCGAACGTGGTGGCGAAGACGAAGGAAATGCTCGTCGCCGCCGGCCACCAGCCGCGCGACCTGATGGACGTCTTCTCGTTCATCTCGCGCACGCACTCCGAGAAGCAGGAAGGCTGAGCGCCGGGTTCAAGCCCAGCGCGCGCAGGACACGTGCTGGAGCAGCACCTCGTCGACGGTGAGCAACGTCGCGCGTGACGTCAGCGCGTGCGCTGCAATGAGCCGGTCGTAGGGGTCGCGCGTGAAGCTGAGGTCAGGCGCGGCTTCCAGTGGCTGACCCAGTCGAAGTGAATCAGGTCATCGGGGTTCCCCACCACGAGGTCGGGGTTGGTCCTGGCCTTCTTCCTGCAGGGCTTCGCGCGGCGCTCCGAGGCCAACGGCTTGATGACGATCGTCCCCTCGGCGCGCGTGACCTCGACGGCTTCACCCGTCTCGAGGACGCGATCGAGGATCCGATAGAGCTCAGAACGAAGTCTCGTCGCCGTGATCTTCATGGCCTCAACGTACGCCTCAAGCCCCGGTCACAGGTCACTCCTTCGTCTTCAGCTTGCTGTCGTTGTCGGCGATGAAGCGGCGAATGTCGTCGCTCATGTCGAGCAGCTTGAGCCACTGCTCTTTGTAGAGCGTCACCGGGAAGCGGCCCATGCCGTACACCGACACCGCGCCCTTCTCGGACACCTTGAACGAGATGCCCTTGCTGGTGCGCGCCTTGAGCGCTTCGTTCTCAGCCTTCAGCTTCGCCAGCTCTGCCTTCAGTTCTTCTTCGGTGGACATGCGGCGGAGCGTACCCTCGGTCCATGTCGCTGCTCCGTCTCTTCTGCGTGGTGTCGTCAGCGGTGGTGCTGGCCGGCTGCGAGTCGGTCGGCGACGTGGTGAACAAGCACCGCCCCGCCGTGCAGCGGGTGTTCGGCCAGCTCCAGGCGCTGGCGCCGAAGGTGAAGACGCTCGAGCCGCTCACCGAAGCGAAGGTGAAGACGCCCACCCCGCTGCTGCTCGAGGGCCCGGGCTCGAACGCGATGTTCGTCTACGCCGAAGACCTCGCGAAGCCGGGCGACGCGCTGCCGGTGCACCTGCGCACCATCGACTCGTTGCCGCTACTCCAGTGCGGCGCGCTGCTCGAGAAGGGTCAGTACTTCGCCGACTCCATCACGCGCACCAGGCCCAGCGTCGTGGACTCGTACCTGTCGGACTGTGCGCGGCTCCGTTACGCGTTGATCATCGTCGAGCGCGAGTTCAAGCAGCCGGAGCTGACGTTGATCACCAGGTCGTTCACCAGCGGCCTGTACCGCGCCGACGTGCTGCTGTTCGACCTCGCCGACGGCGCCTTCCTCGGCGGCTACCCGATGAGCGCGAAGAACGACGACAGCGTGTCGCTGTTCGACGCCGACCCCGACCACCGCAAGCGGCTGCTGAGCAACCTCGAGTCGACGATCTTCAATTCGCTGCGTGACGGCGCCCGCGCAGCGCTGCCCGGCTCGTTGCCCGCGAAGCCGAAGTGACTACGGCGTGAGCAGCACCTGGCCGTCGGTCTCGAGGAACTTCAGCGCCTGCTCCCGAATCGGCGCGAAGTCCCACATCACGTTGTGGCCGTTGTAGTCGGCGGCCTGTGACGCGCTGAGGAACTTCGTCGGGTCCACCTGCATGAAGGCGTGCGTGCCCGCGCTCGCCGAGGCCGGCGCCAACTGGAGCGCGCCCGCGAGATCGCGGCTGGTGTCCATGGGGATGACCTTGTCGCCGATGCCCGCCTGCAGCAGCACCGCGATGTCGGAGCTCACCGCGGGCGCGACGTTGATGGGGTCTCCCGGGTCGAACAGCGGCTGCGCGACGGCGCGGAAGAGCGGGAACGACGCGAGGTACTCCGGCGAGTCGAAGGCGATGTCGGTCTGCCCCACGATGAGCAGCCCGATGAGGTCCTGCAGGAAGCGGCTCATCACCACGTTCGACAGCCCCGCGCCTGGCACGTTGAGCACCGCGCTCGACACGCGGTTGGCGACGGGGATGAAGCCGCTGCCCATGATGGCGCCCATCGAGTTGCCGAAGTAGCGGACCTTCGGCGCGACGTCGCTCTGCCCGTCACCGTCGAGATCGATGGTGGCCACCGCCGCCTCGACCTGCAGGAGATCGAACGTCATCTCGCGCATGCGGTCGCGCAGCGCAGGGAGATCGTCCACCGTGAAGAACTGCGTGAAGGTGCCGCGGCTGCCGTGGTTCGGCGCGTCGATGCCGATGCAGCCCAGGCCGCGCGCGGCGAGCGCCTCCGCCCACTCGAGGCAGTACGAGGTCGCGTCGCTCAGGCGCAACGAGTTGCGACCGCCGACGCCGTGCTGCGCCATCACGATCGGCCAACCGCCCGCGGGCTTCGGGCCCTTCGGCACCGCCATCACGAAGCGCAGCGGTACCACCGGCGCGAGCGACGGGTCGGCCACCCAGTCGGGCTTGAAGACGCCGTTCTCCCGCAGGTCGTGCGCGGCGAGCTCGCCGACGAGCACCTGGCCCACGTGCGCCGCGGGCCGGCCGAAGGAGTGCGCCTCGAGCCAGGTCTGCATCACGCTCCAGTCGCTGTCGGCGGGCGTCCACACGCCGACCGGCCGCGAGCCGTTGTTGTCGTCGGCGATGATGGCGTGCGGGGGCAGCGTGACGGCCGGCGGGTGCGCCGCGGCCCAGCGCGCGAGGGCCTTCGGGGTGGCGGTGATGTCGCCCGCGTGTTGCGTCAGCGTGAGGAGCACGTCGTCGACGGCGACTCCGAGGGCGGAAGCGACGGGCGCGAGCTCCGGCTTCGTGTCGGCCCACGCGAAGCCGCGACCGAACTCGGCGCCGGTCTTCGTCTTCGGGCCGCGCAGCACGACGAGCAGCCCTTCGTGGTTCTCGGGCATGGGGACCGAAGGGCGTACGAAGAGGAACTCCGGGTACCCCTCAGGCAACGTCGCGCCGCGTTTGGCGAGCGTGTCGCGCGGGTGTTCGACCTCGACGGTGCGCTCGAGCACGCGCCAGGTGCCGTCGGCTTCCTTCACCACGCGCGCGACCGAGCCCTGCACGGTGTCAGGGTCGAGCGCGTCGCTCACGCGCAGCAGCGTGCCGCCGAAGTGGCCGAGCGCGGTGACGTCGCGCGAGAACTGCGCGCCGATCTTCCGGAAGTAGCCGACCGCGCGCGGCGTGATGGCCTTCTCGGGCAGGAAGGGCTGGTACCACTTCGCGCGCAGCGTCAACGCGCCGTCGCTGATCATCCGCTCGTCGGGGAACGGGTTGTCGAGGCTCTGCGCGTCGGCGGTCCACAGGAAGTGAGGCGGTTCGACAGGCGCGGGCGGCGCGGGGCACGCGGCGAGCGCGAGGAGGACGAGGCAGACGAAGCGACGAAGCACGCGCGCATGGTGCAGGACCGTCGATGCCAACTCAATGCCAGCGCCGCCAGGTGACACCCGGCGGTTCCGACCCGTCTTGCCCCATCAGAGTGATGGGCGTCAGGGCTGCGACGAGACGATGGGGAACGGCGCGCGCTCGGCGTCGGGCGGGTTCGACTCGTCGGTGTCGTGGGCGAACTCGACGTCGGCGGTGGTCTCGATGAAGGGGCCTCCACGCTCTTCGATGCCCTCTTCGTCGCGGAACTCTTCGGCGGCCTGCGCGCCCGAGGTCATCGACTGCACGTAGGCCTCGCCCAGCTCTTCGCGGAGGTCGTCTTCTTCACCGGGGCTCCCCAGTCGGAAGGAGTCTTCGCTCAGCGGTGGCTTTGCCGGCACGGCACTGCGGACTCGGCGCTTCGGCTTCGGCTTTGGTTTCACGGTGGTCTTCTGGGCTCGCATGGCCGGCTGCGCGTGCATCACGCATGCCCCGTGCGGTTCGGTAGCGTCGGGGCCGCCATGCCTGTGCTGATCAGACCCGCGAGCGCTGCCGACTTCGAGCTGTACGTGCGACTGCTGCCCGAGCTGGAGGTCGATGATCCACCACCGACCCAGGAGAAGTGGCGCACCGAGCTGATGCCGCAGACGTCCATCGCCGAGGTGAACGGGGTGGCCGTGGGGTTCTGCTGGTGGCAGCGGCTCGAGGGCAGCGGGTACGTGCGGCAGCTCGTCACGGCTCCGAACGCGCGGCGGACCGGCGCGGCGCGCGCGCTGCTGGAACACGTCGCCAACGAGCTGCGCGCCGCGAAGTGCACCACGTGGCGGTTGAACGTGAAGCCGCAGAACACCGCCGCGCTCGCGCTGTATGCGTCGCTCGGGTTTCGTCGGGAGTACGGATCGGTGTCGCTGAAGATCGAGTGGCCGGTGCTCGAACGACTGGCGCCGTCGAGCGCGGAGGTGCGGGTGGTGGCGCCAGTTGAGGACAGTGAGGTCGAGGCGGCGTTCGCGCTGCCCGCGGGCCAGCTCGCCGGGTTCCGGCCACAGCGGGTATTGCTGCAGGCGTTCGCCGAGGGGCGGCGTGTGGGGTTCGCGGCGTTCAATCCGCACTACCCGGGCGCGTTCCCGTTTCGGGTGCCCGTGCATGCACACGCGCGGGCGGTGTTGGAGGCCATGCGCGCGCACTCGCTGCCGGGCGCGACGTACTGCGGGGTGGTCGTGGAGGGGGATGAAGCGCTCGTGGAGGTGTTGAAGCGCGCGGGGGTAGAGGTGCGGATGGTGTTTGAGCATCATGTGGGGGCGCTCGGGAGGGATGCGTAGAGACCGCCCCTCACCCCAACCCTCTCCCCGCTCACGCAGGGAGAGGGGGCTCGACTCGTTCCTCAGGGCGCCGGCTGCGTGACGGTGGCCTGCTGCAACGCCACCTGCGACTGCGCCAGCACGCGGCCGTTCATCGTCGCGCCCGTCTCGAGGGTGACGTCGGTCTTGCACAACACGATGCCCTCGAAGTGCGAGGTCGCGCCGAGCGTCACCCGGCCAGCCACCTGCCAGAAGACGTTCTTCGCCAACGCGCCGCCGGTGAGCGTCACGCGCTTCGCGGCGCTGACGTCGAGGTCGCCGGTGGTCTGCAGAATCCACACGTCGCTCGCGCTGCCCGACAGCGTCACGTCGGTGGGCACGGTGACCGAGCTGGTCCACGTGTAGAGGCCGGGGCTCAGCGTGCGGCCGCCGAGGTTGCCGGTGCCCAGCTCGAGGAAGTCGGGCGTGGGGCGGCCGGCCGCGTCGACGTACGCGGCTTCCATGTCACTGACCGCGGTGGTGAGGACCGTGGGCGTCGGCACCGCGTAGTCGGCGGCGAAGACGCGACCGACGACCTGCGGCGAAGTGGAGAACACGTTGCTCGCGTCGGCGACGAGCGAGAAGCCCGTCACGTAGCTCGCGGCGGCCGGGCCGAGGCCCACGTCGCCGGTGAGCGACGACGCAGGCACCGACGACACCGCGGTCTTCGCGAGCACCACGTAGTCACCCGCGGTGCCGAGGCTGACGACCGACGGGCCGCGCGCGGTGCTGGTGCCGGTGGTGAAGCTCCAGGTGAAGGCCGCCGCGAGCGCGTTGCCCTGGAGGTCCTTCACGCCGGTGGTGAGCGTCGCGGTGATGCGGGTGTTGAGCGGCAGGCTCGCGGTGGGCGTGAAGCTCGCGGTGCTGCCGACGGTGGTGACGAGGCCGGGCACCAGCGCGCCGCTCTGCGTGACGGTGAAGGTGGTGGTGGTCACCGACTGCGGGTCGAGCGTCTTGTCGAAGGTGGCGAGGATGCGGGCGTTGATCGCCACCTCGAGCACGTCAGCGCGCGGGCTGGTGGTCTTCAGCACCGGTGAGACGGCGTCAGTGGTGGTGCCGGTGGTGAAGGTCCACGAGCGCTCGGCGGCCATCACCCCACCCGCGGACTTCACGCCGGTGAGCGTCGCCCGGTAGAGCGTCGACGCGGCGAGCTCGGCAGTGGGGGTGAAGGTGGCGGTCTTCGCGTCGGCGCTCATGGTGACGACACCCGCGACGACCTCCGTGCCGCGCTTGAGCGTGAAGGAGGTCGAGGTGAGCGGCGTCATCGCCACGTCGTACGGGGCGGTGAGCTTGGCGTTGAGCGCGACCTGCGTCGCGCCGTCGAGCGGGGAGGTAGTGCCGAGCAGCGGCACCGACTCCGCGCCTCCGCAGGCGACGAGGGCGAGGACCGCGATGAGGACAGACGAGTGACGTGCCGTGAAAGGGAGGCGCATGCGAACTCCGGGGAATGGGGAGGGACGACGTCCTCCATCACCTGGCGCGAGGCTCGCGACGGCGGGACGACACGCAAAGGTAAGTCCCACACCGCCATCCGCCACTGCTCATTTGCGTGTGCGGAGTCAGGTGCCGGCCGTTGCTGGGGAACTTTCTTTGGTTCCTCAAACGAGGACGCGGCTACTTCGGCAGCGGCACCGAGACCGTCACGCCCCCTTCCACTTCGCCCGTGGTGGGCGTGGTCTGCGCGTGGGCCGACACCGCGACGCCGCTCTTCTTCTCGGTGGCCGTCACCGCGAGGCCGAGCGTGGGCTGCGTCGTGAGGTGCGTGCCCGACGCGGTCACCGAGAGCGAGCCTGCGTCACCGACGGTGGCGAGCTGCGCCGAGAGGCCGTCGACGCCGTCGGGCACCAGCTTCGTGCCCACGCCCAGCGTGACGCCCGGCGAGAGCTGGGTGCTGGCGTTCACCTCCGCAGCCGACAGCGCGAGCGGCGCGTCGCCCCTTCGCGTGAACTGCGCCGCGGTGTCGACCTCGAGCCGCTTCGTCTCGAGCCGCGCGTCGACCGCCACCGCGCGCGGCGCGACGGAACCACCGACCGCCACCGACACCGGATCACTGAGAAACTCCACGCGCGCCCACTGCTTCTGCGCCGCCGTTCCCGCGGAGAACCCGAGCGTGGTGCCGTCCTTCTCGACGCGCACTGAGCCGCTCGTCGACTTCACCACTCCGCTGATGGCCACCACCGCGTTCGCCTTCGCGTCGACGCCCTCGCGGTGCACCGAGGCTTCCCACTCGACGCGAGGGTCCTTCACCGTGCCGAGCTGATCAGGCGCGTCCCACGCGGCCTTCGCCGACACCGCGACGCCGCCCTTCTCGAGCTGCACACCGCGCGGCACGCCGGTTTGATCGAGCATCGCAGAGCCGCCGCTCGCCCCGCCCTGCTCGCGCGGCAGCACCGACGCCACGACCGCCGCCGTCACGCCTGCCACGCCGAGCGCCACCTGCCCCGCATCACGGTGCGCGAGCCCCTGCGTCACCGCCTCCGTCGCGCCGCGCCCCGCAGCGGCCAGCCACGCCGAACCTTGCGCGCCCACCAGCCCCGCGCCGCCGTCCTGCACGAAGCCGCGCGTCACGCAGGCACAGAGGATCCACTCGGGCTGCCGGCCGACTGGCTCAGCGACGCCCGGACCCATCGCGCGCATCTGCTCGACGTACTTGCGCAGCGTCTCGAGCACGTCGTCGACCGGCAGCGTGCCGCCGTAGAGCGTGAGGCTGGTGGTCTGTCCCGTGCGTTTGCCGCGCTCGGCGGCGATGTAGTCCTGCACGAGCATCGCGCGCTGCTCCTCGCCGTACTCGAGGAAGTGCGCGCGGTCGGGCCGGTAGAAGTAGGCGCCGCCGCGATCGCCCGTCTTCAGCGCCGCGAGCTGCTCGACCACCGAGTTGACCGCGTAGCGCGAGCCCTGGTGCTGGTAGCTCCAGACGTGCGTCGGCTCGTGCGCGAGGAGCACGCCGTTGAACGACTCCCACGCCTCGTCGTCGGGGTGCTCGGGCAGGGTGGTGCCGCGGGCGATCTGCCACCGCGGGTCGCCCGGGTCGACGTGGATCGTGTTGCCCACCACCATCGCGCCCGCGCCCATCGTCTGCACGCCGGTGGTGAAGCAGAACCGAACGGTGTCGGGGTCGAGGGTGTGCGCGAAGTTCTCGACGATGCGCCGCGCCTCGCTGGTGGTCAGCCCGCGCCGCGAGACGGTGTCGCTGGTGGCCAGCACGTCGTTGATCGCCACGCCGCGCTGCTTGCCGAGCGCGAGCAGCCACTCGAGCCCCAGCGCCTCCACGCAGAAGCCCAGCGAGCCGCGCCGCGCCATCACCTCCAGCACCTGCTTCAGCGCGAGCGCGTTGGCCTCGCTCGCCACCCGGTGCAGCGCAGCACGCAACGCGTCGGTCGGCGCGTCAGCGAAGGAGAGCGCCAACCCCGAGAGCAACGCCTCCCGCTGCGTCGCGGCGAGCGCACGGAGAATCAAGTCGTCAGGAATGTCGGTCACCGAGAGCCCGCGGCCCAGCGGCCTCGGCGCTTCCCCCGCCACCAGTCGAAGTGTCGTCACAAAAAATGCCTCCCCGCGCGCCCTCGTTAGAGTGCCGCCCATGCGAACCCTGCTCAGCCTCGTTCTGCTGCTCTCCGCCGTCTCGTGCTCCACGGCGCCGTACGGGACCGTGGACTGTACTTCCAACGCGCAGTGTCCGGCCGATCAGCAGTGCATCAACAATTGGAGCCGCCAGGCCGACGGTGGCTGCCCGTCCGAGGCGCCCTCGAAGACCTGCTACCAGGTCTGCACCACCGCGGCCGACTGCAAGGGCTTCAAGAAGCCGATCTGCACCAGCTACGTGTGCAACGGCGCGCAGAAGTTCTGCGACGAGGATCCCTTCTGAGGGCCGTAGGACTGCTGCTGCTCGCGCTCGCAGGCTGTGGGCTCGACCCGCGCGGCTACTGCGACGAGGTGGCACGCAGCACGTGCGCCAAGGTCTTCGAGTGCGCGCCCGACGCGGGCGCCGTGCAGTTCGCAGACGTCGACGCGTGCACCAGGAAGTTCCAGGACTCGAGCGGCTGCGCGTCGTTGACCTCCGAGCGCATCTGCAACGGCGGCACGTGGAACGCGAAGAACGCGCAGCGCTGCGTCGACGAGGTGCGAAACCTCACCTGCGACGAGGCGGCGAACTTTCGGGGCCCCACCTGCACCTCGCCCTGCGCGCCGTAGTCACCGCTCGACGTCGTTGACGTGGTTCCACGGCGTGCCCGCGCGCACCGGCTCGCTGCCGATGACGCGGTCCTTCGTCGAGATGGACCACACGTCCACGGTGGCATCGCCGTCGATGTTGCCCGCCGCGACGATGGTCACGTCACAACCTCCGTCGGCCTCACACCGCACACCCGCCTCAGCGAGCAGCCACGAGGGGATGCCCGCCAGCAGCGCGCGGTTGTTCGCGCCCGGCACCCGCGCTTCGTCGGCAAACACCCCGCCATGCTGGCCCCCATCGGGTGCGCCCTGCGTCAGCGGGTCGCTGCGGTGCGAAACGAGGTAGAGGTAGCGATTGCCGCGCTCGGGCAGGAAGCCCATCTGCTCGATGGTCTCGGAGTACACGTCCTTCTCGTACCAGTAGGACTTCTCGGCGGTGAACGCGGCCTTGAGGTTCGACTTCACCTCCGAGCTCTTCGACTTCGAGCCAAAGCGCAGAAACGAAGGCACCACCGTCAGCGCGAGGCACGACAACACCATCACCGCCAGCAACCCACACCCGACGAGGATGCCGGCCCACGGTTTCCGACGAGGCTCGAGGCGAGGGTCCATGCCCCGCAGGGTGTCACGCCGCGCGCTGCGCCGTCACCACGCCGGGAATGCAGATGCGGAACGACGTCGGCCACCCGTCGCAGTCTTCGACGCCGATGGTGCCGCCGTGCGCGTCGACGGTGAGCTTGCAGAAGTAGAGGCCCAGGCCCCAGCCGGCGCGCCGGTTCTCCTGCGTGGAGCCGGCCTGCACGAACTTGTCGAACAGCGAGGCGCGCGCCGCGGGGGGAATCACCGGCCCGTCGTTGCGCACCGCGAAGACCACCACGTCTCCTTCGCGCCGGCCCTCGAGGCGAATGCGCCCACCCGACGGCGTGTACCGCAGCGCGTTGCTCGAGATGTTCTCCAGCGTGCGCATCAACAGCGCGTGGTCAGCCTCGAGCACCACGTCGTCGGTCTCGAGCTCGACGGTGATGCGCCGGCCGCGGCCCTGCGCCTGCAGTTGTTTATGGAGCGACTCCAGCATCGCGCGGCTCGGCTGCGGCTCGCGGTTGAGCGGGAACGAGCCGCTCTCCATGCGGGTGATGTTGAGCAGGTCGCCGATCATGCCCGCGAGGCGGTCGGTCACCTGCCGCGCCTCGGTGAGCGCGTTGAGCACCTCTTCATCGAAGTCTTTGGGCAGCTCGGCCTTCACCCAGTCGAGGTTGGCGCGCACGGCGCCCAGCGGCGCGCGGAGATCGTGCACCAGCAACGAGGTCAGCGACTCCTTGTCGGCCTGCAGCGCCACCAACTGCGCGTTCTGCGCGCGCGCGTCTTCGAGGAGCCGCTCAATGGTGGCGCGTGCCTCGGTGAGCTCCTTCACCTCTTCGTGCGAGCGCCGCCAGGCCACCTCGGTCGACGCCAGGCTGCGCACCATGTGGCGAAGGCGAGAGGTGACGGTGGTCTGCACCAGCCCCGCGAGGCCGAGCACCACCACCGCCGACACCTGCGCGCCCCACGACACGCCGGCCTGTTGCATCAGCGCGACCTGCGCCACCGCCGACAGCGCCGCCACGGCCCACGCCGCGGTGCGCCGCATCGTCGAGGCGGTGAACGCCACCATCATCACGAAGAGGCCCAGCGAGAAGCCGGCCACCCCTGCGGGGAATGGACTGCCCGGCATGCTGCGCCGCTGGAGCTCGTAGACCACCAGCACGTCGAGCAGGAACGAGTACGGCCCGAGCTTCGCCAACCACGGCTGCTTGCGCGCGAAGAAGAGCACCGCGGCGAAGACACTGAAGACGCCCAGCGGGCCGAGGTAGGTGTCCCACCCCGGCCCTCCGGCGAAGTGCATCACGCCCGCGAGCACCGCGAAGGCGACCGCGGCCACCAGGCGAACCCGCGCGGCGGTGACCGTGGCGCGCGCCGACTGCTCCGCGAGCGCGGTGGCCTCTGCCTGACCTCGAACGACCTCGTACGGCATGTCTCTGATCAGCTAACGGCGAACCGGGGGCCGGCGCAGCGCCCCGCGCCGTCAGCTTTCTGACACCGGGAACCGCTGCGGCGACTCGCCCAGCAGACAGAACCCGAGCCCGGCGCGCTTGGCGAGGTACATCGCCTGATCAGCCCCCTGCAGCAGCGCCTCGACGGTGGCGCCTTGATCAGGAAACAGCGCGGCGCCGATGGTGACGTTGGGCCCGCGCGAGACGGTGCGCACGTGCATCGGCTGCACGATGCGCTCAGCCATCGCCTGCGCGCGCACCCGCAGCAACGCCGCGTCGCGCATGCCGGCCATCACCACCAGGAACTCGTCGCCTCCGAAGCGCGCGGCCGCGTCGGGCGTGCGCACCGACGAGCGGATGCGCCCGGCCACCGCGCTGAGCACCTCGTCGCCGACGTGGTGGCCGTGTTGATCGTTGAACTGCTTGAAGCCGACCAGGTCGAGGAAGAGCAGCGCGAAGGGTTCCTTGCGCGCCACCAGCCGCTCGAGGTGCTCGAGCGCGGCGCGCCGGTTCCACAGCCCGGTGAGCGGATCAGTCTCGGCGCGCGACACCGCCTCACCGAGGTGCCGATGGAGCCGCGCCTCGTCGCGCATCACCGCGATGGTGCACCGCTGCCCGTTCAGCTCGAGCGGCGCGAGGGTGACGCTCACCGGCACCTCGCCGCCGCCCCGCGCCAGCGCGAAGAGAATGGGGCGCTCGGTCATCAGCCTCGACGCGCGGGGCTCGGTGACGAACTGCTTGAAGTGGGCGGCGTGGGCGTCGCGCAGTCGCGGGGGGATCAGCGCCGAGAGGTGGTGGCCCTCGAGCGTGTCCTTCGTGTGGCCCAGCAACCGGGTGACGCCCGCGTTGAGGTGGGCGATGCGCCCTGACGCGTCGACGATGATCACCGCGTCGGGCAGCGCCTCGAGGAACTCGAACAGCTTGATGGTGGGGTCGAGCACGGGGACCTCTCTGCAAACTAAGCAGCACCCCCGGTGGTGCCAGCCCGACGCAGACTGTGCGTCGCGGCCCGCGCGGCTGGAAACGCGCGCTTCTTCTGCGGCGCGCTACCTTCGGCCTCCATGGTCGATGACGCCGAGCCGAAGAAGAGGCCGAAGCGCGAGACGGTCGAGGTCGAGGTCGAGGGGCGCGCGCTCACGCTCTCGAACCAGGCCAAGGTGCTCTACCCCGGCAGCGGGTTCACCAAGGGTCAGGTGGTCGACTACTACCGCCGCATCGCGCCGGTGCTGGTGCCGCACTACCGGCAGCGCCCGCTGACGCTCAAGCGCTACCCCAACGGCGTCGACGGCATGTTCTTCTTCGAGAAGAACGCCACCAAATCGCGGCCGGACTGGGTGCAGACCGTCGGCATCTGGGGCTACGGCCGCGGGTCCGAGCTGCAGTTCGTGCTCTGCAACGACACGCCCACGCTGGTGTTCCTCGCCAACCTCGCCGCCCTCGAGCTGCACCTCGCGCTGGCCTGCGCCCCGCAGCTCGACTCGCCGACGATGGTGGTGTTCGACCTGGACCCCGGCCCGCCGGCGGATCTGGTGACGTGCTGCAAGGCCGCGCTGGTGTTCCGCGAGTACTTCCAGTCGAAGGGGCTGCAGGCCATCGCCAAGACGTCGGGCAACAAGGGCATGCAGCTCTACGTGCCGCTCAACACGCCGACCACCTACGACGAGACGAAGGCCTGGGCCCGCGGCCTCGCCGAGGAGTTCGAAGAGAAGTACCCCGAGCTCTTCGTGTCCGAGATGAAGAAGTCGGTGCGCGACGGGAAGATCTTCATCGACTGGAGCCAGAACGACGCGAACAAGACCACCATCGGCGTGTACAGCCTGCGCGCGCGCGAGCGGCCGCGGGTGTCGACGCCGCTGTCGTGGGAAGAGATCGAGCTGGCGGCGAAGAGCGGCGACGCGAGCCCGCTGGTGTTCGAGGCCGAGCAGGTGCTGGCGCGCGTCGAGAAGGTGGGCGACCTCTTCGCGCCGGCGTTGACGTTGAAGCAGGACCTCCCGGCCGAGCCGCGCGCGGCGACGAAGAAGCGGGCGAAGCGCAAGCCACCAGGGGAGTGAGGTGGTAGATCTGCGCCGATGCGCGACTCTGCTGCGGTGCTGCGAGCCCTGGGCGCCCTCGACGACGACACCCTCGCGAGCCTGAAGCCGAAGCTGGACGCGGTCGCCACCCGCTTCGAGAACCTCGACGCCGCCGCCCTCGCCGCGGCGTTGAGCCGCCGGGCCCCGAAGGCCGAGCTGGCGAGCCTGCGCGTCGACGAGGTGCTGCTCGCCGAAGCGTGCCTCGCCAACGACCCCGCCGCCCTGCGCGAGTTCGACGCGCTGCTGGCGGAGGTGGTGCGCACCCTGCGGCACCGCGCGTCGTCGACCGAGGTGGACGAGCTGAGTCAGCAGCTGCGCATCCGGCTCCTGGTGCCCACCGGCGAGGGCAAGCCGAAGCTCGAGCTGTTCGCCGCGCGGGGCTCGCTCAAGGGCTTCCTGCGCGTGGTGGCGCTCAACCTCCTCAACCGGCAGCAGGCGGACCGGAAAGAAGAGAGCGACAGCGCGCTGGTGGGCATGCCCAACCTCCGCGACTGGGAGTCGGGCATCGTGCGCCTCGACCAGCAGCAGCAGTTCCGCGACGCGTTCCAGCGCGCGGTGTCGGCGCTGACGGTGCGGCAGCGCTCGTTGCTGCGCATGAACCTGCTCGACGGGCTGTCGATCGACGAGCTCGCGCCGCTGTATGGCGCCCATCGCTCGTCGCTGGCGCGCTGGCTGGCCGAGGCGAAGGAGGCCCTGGAGGCCGAGACGCGCAAGCAGGTCGCCACCGCCCTCAAGCTCTCACCCGACGAGGTCGAGCGGCTGCTGGTGTCGGCGCAGCAGGGCTTTCAGCTCAGCCTCAACCGCGCGCTGCGCGAGAGCATCGCCCCCTCGGAGTTCTGACTCACCCGCCGAGCAGCGCCGGGTCGAGCTCCAAGCGCGGCCGCTCCCGGCGCGCGACGGCGGCCAACACGTGGCGGCAGGTGGGGCAGGCGTCGAGGTGCAGCTCCAGCCTCGAGCGTTCGGCTTCGTCGAGCCGCCCGCCGGCGAACTCGAACAGTTGATGGTCATCCAGGCACGCGGGCCGTTGGCGCACGTCTCTCATGACGGGTCGATACCGCGAGCCCGTCGCAGGTCTCACCCGCGCTTCTTCTGCAGCACGGCGCTGGCGCCCAGCACGTCGGTGTAGGTGAGCTGCCCTTCGGCCCCCTGGCTCAGCTCGGCGGCGTTGGCCTCGTCGGTGTCGAGGTGCATCTCGAGCCGGTACTTCGGGCTGACGCGCACCAGCACGTCGCCGAACACCAGGTCGCGCGGGCCGCCGGCGATGGCCACCTCGACCTCGTCACCGTCGGCGACCCCGTAGGCCTGCGCGTCTTCCGGCGCCATGTGGATGTGGCGCTTGGCGCAGATGAGGCCTTCCTTGAGGTGCACGGTGCCCTTCGGCCCCTCGAGGGTGATGGGCGCGCTGCCGACGGTCTTGCCCGAGTCGCGAATGGGGGCGTCGACGCCGAGCACGAACTCGTCGGTGCGGCTGACCTCGACCTGCGGCGCCGAGCGCAGCGGCCCGAGCAGGCGCACCCCGTCGATGCGGTTGCGCGGCCCGATGAGGTTCACCTTCTCGTGGCACGCGTACTGGCCGGGCTGGCTGATGTCCTTGAGCTTGGTGGGCGTGGCGTCGGGCCCGAAGAGCGCGGCGAAGGTCTCGGCGTCGAGGTGGAGGTGCCGCGCCGAGATGGCCACGGGGATGGGCTTGAGGCTCTTCACCGCCGACTTGTCACCGACCAGGTCGGCCGCCTGCCGCGCGATGGACAGCTCCTCGTCGGTCTTCACCACCAGCGCCGCGACGCGGGAGTGGTGCGCCGAGATGGTGGCCACCGGCTGCTCGCGCTTCACCTTCACCTCGGCGTTGCGGTCGTCGTCGAGCACCAGCCCGAGGAAGTCGAAGCGCTGGAGGATGCGGTTGCGCATCGCCACCGCGTTCTCTCCGATGCCGCCGGTCAGCACCACGGCGTCGAGGCCGCCCATCACCGCGGCGTAGGCGCCGATGTACTTGCGCACCCGGTGGGCGAAGACCGAGACCGCGAGCCGGCAGCGATCGTCACCCTCGCTGGCGCGCTTCTCGATGTCGCGCAGGTCGTTGCCCACGCCCGAGAGCCCCGCGAGGCCGGCCTTCGTGTTGAGCAGCGCGTCGAGCGACTGCACGTCGTACTCACCGCTGCGCAGCAGGGCGAGCACCGCGCCGGGGTCGAGGTCGCCGCCGCGGGTGCCCATCACCAGCCCGTCGAGCGGCGTCATGCCCATGCTGGTCTCGGTGGAGTGGCCGAACTCCACCGCGCAGGCGCTCGCGCCGTTGCCGAGGTGCAACGTGACGAGGCGCAGCTCGTTGAGCGGACGCCCGAGGTGCTTCGCCGCGAGGTGCGCGACGTACGCGTGGCTGGTGCCGTGAAAGCCGTAGCGCCGCACGCCGTGCTTCTGCGCCACGTCGAGGTCGAGCGCGTAGGTGCGCGCGCGCCGCGGAATGCGGGCGTGGAAGGCGGTGTCGAAGACGGCCACCTGCGGCACGCCGGGCAGCGCGGCGCGGGCGGCCCGGATGCCGGCGAGGTTGGCGGGGTTGTGCAGCGGCGCCAGCGGCACGCACGCCTCGATGCTCTTCTCGACCGCGTCGTCGATGCGCGTGGCGTCGATGAACTGGTCGCCGCCGTGCACCACCCGGTGGCCGACCGCGCCGAGCGGGAACGACCTGGTGGCCTCGAGCACCTGCGCCAGCGCCTCGGCGTGGGTGGTGGGCTGACCGATGCGCTCGATGACGCCCTTGTGCAGCACCGCCGAGCTCGCAGTGTCGATGACCTGGTACTTCACGCTCGAGCTGCCGGAGTTGAGGACGAGGACGTTCATGGGCGCGCGAAGCTAGTTCCCTCTCCCTCGAAGGGGGAGAGGGTCAGGGTGAGGGGCCAAAACCAGCGCAGGCCCTCGCCTCGAAGTGCACGTCACTCCGCGAGTCGATCGAAGCGCACGCGGAAGGGGTCTTGCTCGGCGGGAGTGCTCACCACGAACTCGCGGGTCGCGCTCCGGACGGTGCCGGTGACCCCGCGCACGAGCTGGAGGTAGAAGCCCGCGCCGTCGCGCCGCGGGAGGAACACGCCCTCGTTCGCCTGCAGGATCGGGATCTGCGCGCCCTTCTGCACGAGGCTCTGGTTCACCGCGCCGACCGGGCCGCCGGGGAAGCCGATGAACTCGGTCGACGCGTCGAGCGTCAACACGAGCGGCCTCGGCATCAGGAAGACGGTGTTGCCCAGATGAAGCCAGACGCCGTCTTCGTCGATCGCCAGCACCTGCCCACCGACTCCCGAGCACTGGCGCACCGGGTCGCACGCCAGCGGCATCGAGGCGCAGCCGGGCCGCACCACGCAGTTGCCTTCCCACCACGTGGTCCCCTCACGGAGCACGACGCCCTGAAACCCACCCGGGTCGGGCCACGGCTCCGGGTCTTCCTCGACGGTGAGGTGGGCGCCGTCGAAGCGCGCGGTCGCATAGCGGTAGCCCGTGTCCGTCGCGCGGAGCCCGCTGGTGCGCTGCGCGGTCGTCAGGCCGCTCGAACCGACGTCCGCGGAGCCGATCAGCTCGAGCGTGCCCCCGGGCACGGTGTCGGAAGGCCGGTTGACCCGAAGCTCGACCACGCTGGAGTCCGTCGGGCGCGACCAGACGCTGTCACCGCGCACCACCAGCGACGCGCCCGAGAACGAGCTGAGGAAGGAGCCATCGACGCCGTAGACCGAGACGAGCGGCACCGAGCCCGACACGAAGCGGCTGCACAGCGTCAGGCCCTGCAGCGTGCGAAACGGCCCGTCGAGGCAGTTGTCGAGCCGATCGACGAAGGTGGTCGTGAGGAAGGGGGTCGAGTGGTCGTCGACGACGTGCACCGCTGACGACACCATCGGGGTGAACTGGGGCGCCGAGAGGGACAAGCGGTAGAGGCCAAAGCGTTGCGGCGTGAAGGCCACCACGATCTGCCCCCCGTTCATCGCGAGGCGAACCGGCACTTCGTTCTTCTCCGGGTCGAGGAGCGTCGCCGACACCATTTCGGTCACCGGCATGCTGCAGCCGAGAGCCTGTCCCACTGGCAAGGAGACCTCGGTGCCGACGCCGAAGAACATCGCGTCCGACGCCGAGAGCTCAGTGGGACACGTGCGCTGCAGTCCCCGCGGCGGCGAACAGCCAGCCACCGCCCACACCGCCACCAACCCCACGAGCCGAAGTCGCATGCGCGGCACCGTAGCCGTGCGCGCGCGACGAAGTCACTCGTCGGCGTCGGGCCCCGGCAGCCCCTTCTCTTTGCACGCCTCGTCATCACCCAGCGAGCACGCCCGCGACATCAGCTTCCGCGCCCGGCCGTCATCGCCCTTCGTCTTCAGCGCCCGCCCGAGGTTCGCGCAGGCCGCCGCGTTCTTCTCGGAGCACGCCTTCGCCCACACATCCATCGCGCGCTCGAGGTCCTTCTTGAGGCCCGCGCCGGCCCACAGCGCCATGCCCAGCTGGTTGCACCCCGACGCGCTGCCGCCCTGGCACGCCTGCTCGAAGTAGCCCGCGGCCTTCACCACGTCCTTCTTCCCCAGGTCGCCCTGCGCCCACAGGCTGCCGAGCAGGCCGCACGAGAACGCGTCGCCCGCGGTGCACGCCTTCTCAGACAGCGCCGCCGCCTTCTTGGGATCCGCCGGCACGCCCTCGCCGTCCCACGTCAGGCTCGCGAGGTTTGAGCAGCCCAGCGCGTCGTCGCCGTCGCACGCCTTCGTGAACAGCCCGATGGCTCGCTTCACCACCGCCGGATCGCGCGAGTGTTCGATCAACCGGAAGCCCAGCTTCGAGCACGCCCGCAGCCCGCCCTTCTTGCAGCCGACCTCGTAGCGAGCCAGCGCCTCTTCGCGACACTCGGGCTTCGCGAGCAGCGCGTTGCCGGCGGCGATGCACGCCTCGGCAGACTTCGCGTCACACGGCCCGACCTCGGGGCCGGTGGCCTTGCAGGCGGGGGCGGCGAACAACAACGCAGACAGCAGGCCAGAGAGCATCGGGGCATCATCTCAGAAACCGTGAGACCGGCGAGGGGCCCGCCGTATCGAACCCGTCATGGACAAGTCGACACGCATCGCCATCAGCCTCGTGGTCACCGTGTTGTTCGTCGGCTTCAAGGTCGCCGCGCGCTCGTCTCGTCGCTCGACGTACTCGAGCTCGTCGTACGACAGCACGTACCGCCGCGATCTCGAGCGGGCCCGGATCGAGCAGTTCATCGCGCGCGAGGAGGACAGGAACCGCCTCGTCGAAGAAGAACAGCGGTCGATCCGCTCACTCTCGGAGCCCCGCTGCGCAGCCGAGCGCTCGGTCGAGCTCATGCTCGAGTTGCAGTCCGAAGACCGCGACACCTTGATGCTGCGCGACCTGTCGTGGGTGAAGCTGCTGCCGCAGGGCATGTCGTTCCCCGCCTCGGTGAAGGTGGCCGGCCTCGACGTGGTGGTGCTCGAGCGCAAGGGGGAGGTCGAGGGCTCGCACCCGGTGTGCCTCGACTCCGACCTCACGCTCGCGAAGCGGGTGGCCCTCGGCACGCGGCTGAGCGGAACGACCTTCACGCGCGTCGACGGGGCGGTGGTGGTGGCGACGAAGGACTCCACCGCCGCGCAGACGCTGCTCGCGGCCGACCTGAAGGACGTGCTGGGCGCGAAGGGCAACGTGGTGGCCTTCGCCGGTTCGGACAACCTGGTGAGCTTCGCCGACTCGTCCGACGTGAAGGCGGTGCGCGCGGCGGCCCTCGCGTCGGCCCAGCAGCTCGACACCACGGGCGCCGGGGGCTGCATTCGCGTGGAGCCGCTGGTGCTGCGCAACGGCGCCTGGTCCCCCTGGGCGCCCCCCGCCGCGCTCAAGACCGAGGTCGAGGCCCACCGCCGCGCGGCGAAGGCGTGCCTGCGCTCGATGCTGCAGAACCAGCTCACCGAGTACGAAGACGACGGCGCCACGGTCCCGAGCGCGTTTGGGCACCCGGCTGAGCGTCGCTTCGATCAGACGGCGGGGTCGATCGCGAAGGTCTCCCTCGCGCGCTCGACGGGCGAGCAGCTGGTGGTGAAGGCTGATCAGGTCGAGCTCGCGCACGACGATGGCCGCCGCACCCTTCTCTCGTGGCCAGCCTTCGAGCGCGCCGCAAAGAACGGGCTGCTGCACGCCTCGATCAGGAGCTTCCGCATCGACGACGCGTGGTTGTTCGACCCGCAGATGGTCGCGTCGCTCGACACCGCCAGCAACGAGAAGCTGAAGTCGTTGAAGTGACCGAGCGGGCCGCCGCGTATCGAGTCGTGGTTTTCCGTGGGTCGTGACCGGGCGTCGGAGTAGGCCTGCGCAGTGATCGGCTTGGTGCTGGCTGTGGTGGGGGCGACGCCCTTCGTGGCGGTCGATGGTGGGTACACGGCGCAGCCGCGCGTGCCGGTCATTCACCGCACGATCGAGGTGTTCGTCCCGGCGCAAGCGGGCCCGTTCGTCGTCAGCGCTGGCGACGCGCCCGAGACGAAGCTGCCCATCTCGATAGAACCGGCCCTGGCTGCCGCGCTCTCGGACGGAGGAGTGCGCATCGGCGCAGACACGAGCCTGGAGGTTACCGAGCCGCTCACCGTGCAACTCAAGCGGACCGGCTCGCTGACGATTCGGCTGAGCCAGGGCATCTCTCGCAAGCTCGGCGCCAGGTTCTTCATCGACCTGCCCCGCGCTTCGTTCGCGCTCATCCCCTCGACGCCCTTCGAAGAACTCGGCAACGGCGTGCTGCGCGTGACCGACGCCGTCGCGACGATCGACGTGCAACTGCAGGTCAGCGGACCCCCGATTCCCTGGCCCCTGGGCAGGTGGCAGAGCTGGGGCGCGGGCCTCGTCTGGGATGCCGCACGCGGGCGGCTCACGCGCTTCGGAGGAGGCGACGCGACGACTCTCGAGGAGGGCACTTCGATCTGGGATCCGCTCGCGGGTTGGCAGGTGCTCCCGATCGCCTCGCCACCACCTCGCGTTCGCGCCAGCCTCGTCTACGACTCGCATCGGCAACGCACCGTGCTCTTCGGTGGCCTCGGCGCCGCCGGCTTGCTCTCGGACACCTGGGAGTTCGACGGCAACCAGTGGACCAACGTGACGACGGCCACAGGCCCCTCAGCTCGCTGGTCGCACGGCGCGGCGTTCGATGAGGACTCGGGCGTCATGATCCTCTTCGGCGGCCTGGCCGGACCTGACAGCTCCAACCTCGAGCTGAACGACACCTGGAGTTGGAACGGCTTCACGTGGACGCAGCTCCAGCCGCCGAACTCGCCGAGCCCGCGCGACGCCTTCGGCATGGCGTGGGACGGAACTCGTCGCCGCGTCACCCTCGCCGGCGGCTGGGACGGGGTGAACGTTCTCTCCGAGACGTGGGCCTGGACAGGAGGAACGTGGCAAGCGCTCGCGCCAGTGCCCGTGCCTCGCTCTTCCGCCGCGATGGCGTGGAGCCCCGTGAGCCACGACCTCATCCTCGTGGGCGGATGGGATCCTCGCGGGATCCCGGTCTTCTACGCCTCGACGCTTCGCTTCGACGGCACGACCTGGAACGCCGGCGCTGACCTCGGGCAACCCTCTGCGCGCATGGCGCTCGCGGGACACCCGACGATGGGCGTGGTCATGCACGGAGGATGGAACGGCTCTGGTTTCACTGGCGACACCGCGCAGCTCGAGCCGACGTACCAGCGGCTCCCCCAGGGCGATCGCGAGGAGCGGACCGTCACGAGCGGATCCTTCGTCGCCGGCGAACGGTACCTGTGGGTGGCGAGCGTCGATCTCACGACGGGCAGCCCCATCGGACCGATGAAGACGCATTGGCGAATTCCGCGCGGGATGCACGCCCTCGGCATGGCCTCGGGGTCGAATCTCTACGGCGAGTCGGATGGAGGGATGGTCGGCTGGTACGTGCACACGGGCGGCTACGAGATTGCGGCGCCGCCTCGGTTCCAATCGGTCGGCGGCGAGCTGGGTTGGGACTGGGCGCTCGACCTGGATGGCGGCCTTCACCTCCTTGGTAGCGATTCAGCCTGGCACTTCGTCGCCACTGCTCCGTCTGGGCTTCGCGCGCTCCATACCCGCCATGCCAACCCGGGCAACAACCAGGGCGAGTATCTGGCCTGGACTGACCGCCTGCACATCTGGACTCCGCTCGACGGCGGTTTCGTGGCGTTCGGAAGCCCGCTGGAGCTTGATGGTGGCGTCTCTCTGCTGACGACGTTCTCCACGACGATCGTCACGGAAGCACGGGGCTCGTGGCATCTGGCGAGCACCGGAGAGTGGATCTTCTTCGGGCAGCCTCGGCTCGAGGAGCCGCCGATCGACGGCGTGGTGATCACCGATGCAGGTCTCGCCGGCTACGCCTACTACAAGCCTCTTGGCGCGCGCTGTGAGAGGAGCGAGGAGTGCTTGAGGGGCCTCTGCGCCGACGGGCGCTGCTGCAGCAGCCAGTGCGACACGTGCCAGGTGTGCAGCGTCGAGGCGGGCGGCCAAATCGATGGAGAGTGCACCGCGGCCCGCGCGGGAAAGCCGTGCTTCGACGCGGGGTGCGGCGTGCAGACGTGCGACGGGGTCCACTCCTATTGCCCGGCCACTCCTCCGGACTTCTGCCCCGTTGATGCGGGACTGCCTGAGCCCGAGTTCGACGCGGGACCTCGACCTGACGCCGGCGTGAGGCCTCGCGACGCTGGAACTTCGCGACCGGCCCCCGAGCCCGAACCGAAGCCTGGGTGCGGCTGCGAGGCCTCGGCTGGATCTCTGTGGTTCGCGTCGGCGCTGCTGCTCAGAGCGCGACGGCCGTCTCGAAGTGACTCGAACCCGGGGCACCGGTGAGGCTCGTGTTCGCCTCCTCTCCCTGACCCTCTCCTCCGCGGAGGAGAGGGGAGGCGTTCCTGTCAGGGGTTCCCAGATTTCCGTGGGTGTCCGGTCTCCACTAAGGAGCCCCTTCCCGTGGACCCGACGAAGCTCGCCGAGCTCTACCAGCAGTACGGCTATTACGTGCACCGCCGGTGCATGGCGTTGCTCGGCTCGTCGGCCGACGCGGAAGACGCGCTCCAGGAGGTGTTTCTGCGCGTGCAACGCTACGGACGACAAGAAGCCACCGGCAGCGACCTCGGCTGGCTGTACACCATCGCCGCGCGCGTCTGCTTCGACCTCCGGAGCAAGAAGAAGCCCGACGCGGTCGACCCCAACGAGCTGCCCGCGCTCGACACCCGCGGTGAAGGCGCGTCACCCGACGTGCGCGGCGCCATCGGCCTCGCGCTGCGCTCGATGGACGCGAAGGTCGCGGAGATCGGCGTGCTCCACCACCTCGACGGCTACACGCAGGAAGAGCTGGAAGTGAAGCTGGGCGTCTCGCGCAAGACCATCGGCAAGAAGCTGCAGCTCTTCGAGGCGCTGCTGCGCGAAGTCACCGGCAAGCTCAAGGGAGTCACCACATGAAGCCCCCCACCCGTGAGCCCGGCTGCCCTCCCACCGTCGAGCTGGAGTCCTTCGCCGCGGGCGCGTCACCCGAGCTCGAAGCGCACGTCGCCGGCTGCGCGCAGTGTGGCCCGTACGTCGCCGCGCTGCGCACCGAGGCCGACGCGTACCAGCGCGCCCACCCGCCCGAGCTGTTCCTCAAGAAGCTCGAGCGCCGCGCCGCCGTGAAGCGCCCGGCGCCGTGGTGGCGCTGGCTGGGGCTGCTGCTGCCCGTCGCCGCCGCCGCGGTGCTGGTCTTCAGCTTCCGTGCCACCGACGACGACGGGGTCACGCTCAAGGGCGACGCCTTCAAGGTCTTCTTGAAGCGCGGCGACGCCGAGTCGGTGCCGCTCAACGCTGACGCCGCGGTGCAAGCGAAAGACGCCCTGCGCTTCGGCTACGACGCGCCGGCCGACGGCTACCTCGTGGTGTTCGACCTCGACGGCGCTGATCAGGTCACCACCTTCTACCCGTACGGCGCGACGAGCGCGGGCGCGGTGAAGAAGGCGCAGGGGCTGCTCGCCGGCTCGGTGGTGCTCGACGCGCAGCAGGGCCCCGAGTGGTTGGTGGCGGTGTGGTCGAAGAAGCCCTTCGACACCGCGCCCCTCGCCGCGCAGCTCCGCGGGCAGGCCACGCGCCCGACGGTGACGCTCAGCTGTGACGGCTGCGTGGTGTCGACGCTGCGGCTCAACAAGCGCGGGGCCTCGAAGTGAAGAAGTGGGCCGCGCTGGCGCTGCTGCTCGCGCTCGAGGCGTCGGCAGCCGAGCCGGTGCGCGTGCTGGTGTCGATCGGCAACGACCTCGGCGACCCGCAAGACACGCCGCTCGCCTGGGCCGAGGCCGACGCGCAGCGCGTGGCGAGCCTCTTCGTCGACCTCGGCGACGTCGCCCCGGAGCGCGCGGTGGTGGTGCTCGGCCAGCGCGCCGAGGTGCTGCGCGAGAAGCTCGCCGAGGTGCGCGGCCGCGTCGAGGAGCTCAGCGCCGAGGGCCGCGAGGTGATGCTGCTCATCTACTACTCGGGCCACGCGCGCGGCGGGGAGCTCCACCTCGCGGGCACCCACTTCCCCATCTCGGCGGTGCGCAGCTTCCTCGAGGCGTCGGCGGCGCGGCTCAAGCTGGCCATTCTCGACGCGTGCGACAGCGGCGTCATCGCGCGCAAGAAGGGCGGCGCGCCGGGGCCGGAGTTCGACGTCGCGCTCTCGGCCGGCGCCGTGCGCGGGCTGGCGCTGCTCACCTCGAGCGGCCCGGCCGAGGCCAGCCAGGAGCTGTCGACGCTCAAGGGCGGGCTCTTCACCCACCACCTCCTCACCGGGCTGCGCGGCGACGCCGACGCCGACGGCGACGGCACCGTCACCCTCGCCGAGGTGTACGGCTACACCTTCCGCCGCACCGTCGAGGGCGCCGCGCGCGGCGGGCAACACCCCACCTTCGACCTCGACCTCGCCGGCAGCGGCGAGTGGACGCTCGCCGCCCCCAAACGCGCGCGCAGCACCATCGTCTTCACGCCCGACGCCGAGGGCACCTTCGTCATCTCGAGCCAGCCGCGCCCCGACGTGGTGGCGGAGGTCGAGAAGGTGCGCGGCAAGGCGCTGCGCCTCGCGGTGCCGCCCGGCCGCTACCTCGTGCAGAAGCGGCTGGGGTTGAAGGTGGGCCTCGCCACGCTCGAGCTCCCCTTCGGCGGCCAGGGCACGGTCGACGAGCGCAACCTCGAGCTGCGCGGCTTCGGCGAGGTGGCGCTCAAGGGCGGCATGCTCGACATCCGGCCGTGGGCGGTGCTGGCCTTCGGGGCGCTGGGCAGCGAGTCGCTCGCGGCCACCGGCGTCGACTGGAACACCGGCGTCGGCGTGCGGCGCGGCATCGACGCGTTCTGGGTGGGCACGTCGCTCTCGGGCTCGCACCGGCAGTGGCGCGGCGTGGGGCTGACGGTGTTCGAGAACGGCGGCACGTGGCGCGTCGACGCCGGCTACCGCGTGCTGCAGTGGCCGGTGGTGCCGCTGTTCGGCGTGGCGGTGGACCTGCGGCTGATCAACCAGCAGCGGGTGCGCGACGAGGAGGCGTTGATTCTGCACGTGCACCAATCGGGGCCGCTGCGGAGCCTGTGGACGATGGGCGTGGCGGGCGGGCCGCTGCTGGGCGCGGAGGTCAGCTTCGGCACCCGCTTCTTCGCGCAGGCGCGGGTGGTGGGGCTGGTGCGCTATCTCCCCAGCGTGGAGCAGCCGCCGGTCACCGTGGGCGTCGAAGGCGCGCTCGCGCTGGGAGCGAGGTTCTGATGCGGCTGGCCCTCGTGAGTCTGGTGGTGTTGTGCGCGTGTGGCCCGGCGGCGACCGGGCACCATCGCGGCGAGCCGGTGGCGACGCTCAAGGGGCAGCTCCGTCTCGCCGACGGGGTGAGCGTCAACGAGGAGGTGCGGCTGGCCATCGTCTGGTACCCCGACCTCGGCCCCGACGACGCGACGCTGCCGCGCGACATCGCCACCGAGGAGCTCACCTACACCGGCAAGTTCCCCCAGGACTTCACCTTCCGCCTCTATGGGCCGCCGTCGAAGGCCGCGCGCACCGTGTCGCAGGGCGGCGACTACGCGGTGGGCCAGTTGGTGGCCTACGAAGACCTCGACCACGACGAGAAGCTCACCGTGGGCACCAACGACCTGGTGGTGGACCGCGTGCTGGGGAGCACCGCCGGCGCGGGCACCTTCGACTTCTACTCGTCGAGCCGCCGCGACATCATCGCGTGGGTGATGACGGCCGACGCGCTCGGCTTCGAGGGGCTCGCGCCGGGCTACAACCTGCTGCGCTTCGAAAACCCGTTCCTCCCGCCGACGGTCAGCGCCATCGACGCGCCGATTCCCGTGACGCTCACCGCCGAGCCGCGGCTCAACCTCATCCTCTGCCCCGAGGCGTACCTCGCGCCCGACCTCGAGCGCGCGTGCGGCGTGCGCGTGTGGAACACCCCGGCCGTCTTCGGGAGCATCACCCTCAACGACGACGGCTCGCTCGACGCCTTCGTGCAGGTGGACGCGGCGAACCCGCGCGTCACCATCAACGGCACCGCCATTCCGCTCGACCCGTCTTCCACCGCGCACCAGCTCTTCGAGGCGACGCCCAGCGTGCTGCGCGTGGGGCTCAACGACGTGGTGGTGGAGGCCGACGGCTACGAGAAGGCCAGCTTCCGCGCCACCGTGCCCACACGCTTCGACATCGTCAGCCCCGCCGCGGGCGCGCAGGTGGCGGCCAACACTCCGGTCACCGCCTCGTGGACCGAGGCGCTCGGCGCGACCTGGTACGCGGTGTCGATGACGGTGGACATGGCGATGGCCCCGGGGCCCAGCGACTTCACCCAGAGCCAGCGCGCGACGCTGGTGGTTCCTGACGGCTTCGGGCCGGGCTCGCTGTCGGTGACGGCGTTCGATCGCGTCGGGCTGGGGCGCGCGCAGGTGACGGGCTTGAGCTCGCGCACGGTGCTGCTCGACGTGGTGCGCTGAGCCGTCCACCGGGCGTAGGGTGGGCCGCATGCGCGACGTCTACGTCCTCGGCTCCACCACCACGAAGTTCCAGCGCTGGCCCGATCGCTCGCACGAAGACCTGGTGCGCGAGGCGGTGCTCGGCGTGTTGAGCGACGCGGGGCTCACCGACGGCTCGGCCATCGCCAGCGCCCACGTCGGCACCTGCGCGCTGCATCTGTTCGGGCAGTCGAACATCCGCGGGCAGGCGCTGCTGTGGCCGCTGATGCGCGAGGGCCGGCTGGTGGCGCAGATGCCCATCATCAACGTCGAGGCCGGCTGCGCGACCGGCGGCGTGGCCTTTCACGGCGCGTGGATGGCGGTCGCCTCGGGTCAGTCGGAGCTCGCGCTCGCGGTGGGCGTCGAGAAGACGTTCATCCCTTCCAACCCGAAGCAGATGCTCGAGCTGTTCGAGGCGGGGTTGGATCAGCTCCACGCTGATCAGTGGCGCGCGCTGTACGCCGAGCAGGCGCCGCTGTGTGGCACCACCTGGGCTCCGCGGCCCGACCGCAGCGTCATCCTCGACGTGGGGCAGCTCGGCACCTCGTGGCACATGCAGCGCTACGGCACCACGGCCCGCCAGCTCGCCGCCGTCAGCTCGAAGAACCACGCGCACGGCGTGCTCAACCCGAACGCGCAGTACCGCCAGGCGATGAGCGTTGACGAGGTGCTCGCCGACAAGCCCGTCATCGGCCCGCTCACCCGCGCGATGTGCGCGCCCATCAGCGACGGCGCGGCGGCGGTGCTGGTGTGCAGCCCGGCGTTCCTCAAGCGACACCGCGAAGGGCGGCTGCGCGTCGACGTGCGCGTGGCCGCGACCGCGCTCGCCAACGGCAACCGCTGGCGCCCCGACGAGCCGCCGGTGACGAGGTTCGCCGCGCTCAAGGCCTACGACCAGGCGAAGGTGTCGGCGGCTCACATCGACCTCGCCGAGGTGCACGACTCGACCGCCTTCGCCGAGGTGTCCGCGCTCGAGGCGCTGGGCTTCTGCAAGGAAGGGGAAGGCGGCCCCTTCTCGGAGTCAGGCGCCACGGCCCGCGACGGTGCGCTGCCCATCAACACCTCCGGCGGGCTCGAGTCGAAGGGCCACCCGCTCGCGGCCTCGGGGCTGGCGATGGTGCACGAGCTGGCGCTGCAGCTGCGCGGGGAAGCGGGCGAGCGGCAGGTCAACGGCATCGAGTGGGCGCTGGCGCAGAACGCCGGCGGAATGATCGGCTTCGACGAGGCGATGTGCGCGGTGACGATTCTGCAGCGCAGCTGACGATGTGTGCCGACGTGGGTCAGAACCCGAGTTTTTGAAAGGGGCGTGCGGGTCTCGAGGTGTGCTCTCTTGCCGGCAGTCATGAGCAGCCGTCGTATTGGTGACGCCGCCCCCGCGGTGATTTCGAAGCAGCCGGAGCCCACGACGAAGTCGCAGCCGACGGCGCCTTCTCCCAGCGCCCCGAGTGGGTGGGCCGCCAAGCCCACCGCGCCTCCGCGCAACGCCACGCAGCAGCGCCCCACGCTCGCGCCGTCGTCACCCGACGTGCAGAGCGATGCGCCCGTGTTCAGCGCGCGCGCGTTGATGGCCGCGCAGCCGCCGCCGAGCGCCTCCGGGCCGACGATGTCGCGGCTGCTCACGCGCGGAGTGCAGGGCGAAGACGTGCGGCAGCTCCAGCAGAAGCTCGCTGCGCTCGGAATTCATGCCCCGCAGAGTGGGGTGTACGACGCGCAGACCGAGCGCGCGGTGAAGACCTTTCAGCGCAGCGCGCCGGGCCTCGCGGTCGATGGTGATGCGGGCCGCAAGACGCTCACCGCGCTCGGCTTCACCTGGGGCCGAGCGACGCCCACCCACGCGCCGGAGCAGCGGACGCGCGACGCGTCGACCGTGCGCGGCACCTCGAATGTGCGTGATGCGTCGAACGTGCGTGAGGCCACGACCCTTCGCGAGACCGTGCGCGACGCCACCACCGTGCGCGAAACGGTGCGGCCGCAGGTGCTGGAGGTCGAGTCGGTCCGCAACGGGTCGCTGCTGTCGGGGCCGTCCTTCAACGACCTCCGCGCGCACGCGATCGATCTCCCCGGGCCGAGCATCGAGCTGCCCGCGGTCCTCGAGAGCCCGCGCGTGTCAGCGGCCCGCATGGGCACCGCCGCCGAGCGCCTCGCGCTGGCCACGAAGCTCGTCGAGAAGCGCGGCGCCGCGACGAGCCAGGCCGACGTCGACGCGGTGGTGAGCGCGGTGGCCGAGCTGCCGCTGAGCGACCTGCGCGACCTCGAGCGCGCGGGCATGTCGGTGGTCGCCTGTCGCGACTCGGTGGTCGACGCAGTGCCGAGCCTCGCCGGAGTGCAGCCGCGCGGGCACGCTCCGGGCCGCGGCTGGCAAGACGTGCCGGGCGCGTACATTCCCGGCGAGAAGGCGGTCGTCATCGCCACCCGCGGCACCACCGACGGCGCGCGCGAGGTGCCTCCGTTCAACGTGAAGCACGGCTCCGCGAGCCTGGTGGCGCACGAGGTCGCGCACGCGCTCGACGCCGCGCGCCGCTACCCGAGCAAAGAAGAAGGTGCCTTCAGCACCGCCTACGAGGCCGACGTCGCGGCGGGCCAGCTGCTGCCCTATTACACGCAGCCCGGTGAAGCCGGCCGCTCGGAGGCGTACGCCGAGTCCTTCGCCCTCTTCATCAGCGGCGACACCCGAGGCGATGGCGCCCGGCGCTTCCCAAACCTGATGCAGTTCTGGAAGAACGAGTACGCAGGAGCGCGGTCATGAAGCCCTCGAGCCCCCCCAGCATCGGCAGCGCCACGCTCCGCACCGACGGCGTGCTCGAGCTCATGCTGCGCGTCGAAGGGCCCGGCGGCATCATCGGCGACTCGCTCGTCACCTACGCGCCCGACGACCCGCACTACCAGCAGGTGCTCGCGCATCTGGGCGGCATCAAGGTCGGCGAGGTGAAGCCGGTCGCACCCTTCCCCGACTGAGTCGCTGCTAGAACGGCGCGATGCTCCGCACCCTCGCCGTCGTCGCGCTGTGGTCGCTGCCCGCCCTCGCGCTTCCCCGCGGAGGCACGCTGTACGTCGCCGCGCCGAGCGTGAAGTTGCTCAAGGAACCGAAGGCCACCTCGAAGCCCGCGTCGCCGCGAGAGCTGCCGCGCGGCACCGAGGTCACCTGGCTGGGCGCCAGCGCAAAGGACCCGCACTTTCAGGAGGTCGAGGTCGCCGGGCAGAAGGGCTTCCTCGAGACCCAGCACCTCACGCTGTCGAAGCCCGTCGTCGAGGTGGACGTGTCGGGCCGCCCGATGTCCGCCGAGGCGTTCGCCAGCAGCGGCGCGCGCGTCGTCGACGCCGACATGGGCCGCGGCACGTTCACCCCGACCGACGAGCAGGCCGACGCCGACCTCGCCGCCGTCGAAGCGCTCAACCGCGCCACCGCCACGCCGCAGGCCGTCGCCGCGAAGCGAAAGTCACTGCAGGGCCGGTGACGTGGTCGTTATGCAGGCCGCCGTGCGCACCGCTCTCGTCGTGTTGGTGGTCGGCAGCTCGTGTGGCCCCGCAGTCGCGCCGGTCGATCCGCGCGTCATCGAGCCGGGCGTTCGCCGCGAGGTCTTCGTCGTCGAGGGCCCGACCCCGCCGCCCAACCCGCTGACGTCGGGCGCCACGCCGGCCGAAGCGAAGGGCGCGCAGGTGGTGCGCTACCGGGTGGACACCGGCGACGCGCCGCCGAAGCCCGCGCGGGCGATCCTCGTGCTGATGCCCGGCTTCCTCGGAGGCGCGGGCAGCTTCGATTCCCTCGCGCGCGCCATCGTGCGCCGCTCGACGCCCGACGCGCCGCTGGAGGCGTGGGCCGTCGATCGACGCAGCAACCTCCTCGAGGACCGCGCGGGCATCGAGGCTGCGCTGCGCGCCGGCGACGCGAACGTGCTCACCGGCTACTACTTCGAGGGCGCGGCGGTGAACGGCCAGACGTTCGCCGGTTTCAAGCGGCAGGCTGACGTCGACTTCGCCAGCGAGTGGGGCCTCGCCTCGACGCTGGGAGATCTCCGCGCGGTGCTGTCGCTCATTCCGGCTGATCAACGCAAAGCGCGGGTGGTGCTCGCGGGCCACTCGCTGGGCGCGACGCTGGTCGCCCAGTACGCCGCGTGGGACTTCGACGGGCAGGCGGGCCACGACGAGCTGGCGGGGCTGGTGCTCATCGACGGCGTCACCGGCGCCGAGGGCAGCGCGCTCACCATCACCCAGGCGCAGTACGAGACCGACGGCGTGCCCAGCGACGTCATGGGCACCCTGCCCAGCGTGGCCCAGGTGCGCGCAGGCAGCCGGTACTTCGCCTTCCCGCTGCTCGAGTCGACGCTGTTCCCCATCGGCGTGGACACCGCGATGCGCGCGACGTGGAACCCCGACGCCATCGAGCGCGACGTGCCCCGCGCGACGGCGTTGCAGACGGTGTTCTTGATGGACCGGCTCCCGCGCTTCACCAACCGCGCGGCCTTCGGGCTCGCCTTCGACGCGGCCTCGTGCCCGGTGAGCATCGCGGCGGTCAACGCCGGCCAGTCCATCGGCGGCGCCCTCACCGAAGCGACCGCGCCCTTCGGCGGCGGCAAGGTGGTCAAGCCGACCGAGCTCACCGCCACCTACGGCTGGGTGGAGTACGACGCGGTGTCGCCGAAGGAGCACACCTCGCTCAGCGACTTCGCCCTCGCGTGGATGCGGCCCGGCGCCGACTTCGGCGAGTGGTACTTCCCCACGCGGCTCTCGCTCGACTCCGGGCTCGGCGCGTCGTTGACGTTGAGCGCGACCGACTGGCCCGTCACGGCGCACGGGCTCCGCGCGATGCACGGCCGCGAGCTGTCGCTGCCGGTGCTGGTGGAAGCGGCAGGCATTCTCGGAGGCGACGTCGCGAAGTACGACGCGCTGCGGGCGCTGCTGCCGCCGGTCGGCGCCGATCGCCCGAGCGCCGGAGCCAGCCGCTCCACCAACGACGGCTTCGAGCGGCTCAGCCACCCGCGCTTCAGCCACATCGACCCGCTCGCGGCGACCGACCTCGCGGGGTCTGAAGCGGCGGCCTGGTTCGACGCGTTGGCGGGCTTTCTCCGGCGCAACACCACCGAGGGCGGCGTCTCGATTCCCGCTCGGTGAGCTGTGGTTCAGTGCCGACATAACCCAATAGTTGCGGTCGCTTCAGCCCCACTGGAACCGCACTCCATCCTCATCTACTCTGCGCGTGCGCTCGCTCCCCCCCACGAGTGCATCCGGAGTCGCAGTCATGTCGTCGGCCGAGAGCTTCATCCCCATGATGCGTCTGGGGCACTGCGTCTTCGTGAGCGTGCCTTCGGAGCTCACGGATTCCCAGGCGCGCTTCCTTCAAGACACCGTCAGTGAGCGGCTGTCGAAGTCGATCGGCGTGCGCGGCCTGGTGATGGATGTGTCGGCGCTGAGCCTCATCGACAGCTTCGCCGCGAAGGTGCTCGGCGAGACGGCGAGCATCGCGCGACAGTTCGGCGTGAAGGCGGTGTTGGTGGGGGTGCGGCCCGCGGTGGCCATCACGCTCGTCGAGCTGGGAGTGGATCTCCGGCACGTCGAGACGGCCCTCACCCTCGAACGTGCGCTCGAGAAGCTGCGCGTTCGCATCGTCTCCATGGACTGACGCGTGCCGACCATTCTCGAGGCCATCAGCCCGTTGATGAACGACGCCCTCGGCGCGGCGCCGGCGAAGAGCGTGTTCCGCACCCTGCCCCCCGCGGCGCAGCAGGCACCGGGCTCGCTCGACGTGGTCGAGGTGCGCGACCTGCTCAGCCAGCTCGAGACCAGCGGTCAGCTCTTCGCGCGCCCGGGCAAGCCCATCTCGACCCGGCAGCTCCGCGTGGCCATCACCGGCGGGGCGCCCGCGCGCTCGAAGGAACAGCGCTTCACCATTCAGTCCGACGGCGACGTGCTGGTGGTGCAGCGCGCGACGCAGGCGTTGACCAAGGGCTTCTTCGGCGTCACCGACTGCGTGCGCCTGGCGACCGCCGTCTCGGAGCTGGCCCGCAACATCTACATGTACGCGCGCCAGGGCGTGGTGACGCTGAGCCTCAACGAAGAGCCGAACACCTTCTTCTTCGTGGTGACCGCGGTCGACGAGGGGCCCGGCATTCCCAACCTCGAGCTGATCATGAGCGGCCAGTACCGCTCGCGCACCGGCCTGGGTCGGGGGCTGGCGGGCACGCGCGCGCTGCTCGACGCGCTCACCGTGGACACCGCGGTCGGCAAGGGCACGCGCATTCGCGGCGAGCGGCGGGTGCGCAAGCCATGAGCCTGCACTTCACCACCACCCACCGGCTGCGGCCGATGGAAGGGCTGCTGGCCTGCGGCGACGCGGTGGTCGACGTGCGCGGTGATGGCTTTCACCTGGTGGCGGTCATCGACGCGCTGGGGCACGGGCCCGACGCCGCGAAGAGCGCCGAGGCCGCGCAGCGGGCCGCCCAGAGCGCCGCGTCGCAGCCGCTGTCGGTCGTCTTCGAGGCGGTGCACCGCGCACTGCCCGGCTTGCGGGGCGTGGTGATGTCGGCGCTGCGGCTCGAGCGCGACGAGGCGCACTTCGCCGGCGTGGGCAACGTGGAGATCTTCGGGCCCGAGGGCGTGTCGCGACCGGTGACGATGGCCGGCACGCTGGGCGGCGGCGTGTACCGGTTCCGCAGCTTCCCCGTCGCGCTCGCGCCCGGACAACGCTGGGGCCTGGTGACCGACGGCATCAAGGCCCGCGAAGGCAACGCGCTGTTCGCGAAGCTGCGCGAGTCGCCGGCCGAGCACGCGGTCGAGGCGCTCATCGCGCAGGCCGGGCGCGCGCACGACGACGTGGGCGTGGCGCTCATCGACGTGGGAGCGACGCCATGAGCGGTCGCCTCGTCGCCGCGGTTCATCAACGGGTCGACGTGCTGGGCCTCGCCGCCGAGGCGCGCGCGCTGGCGCAGGCCGAGGGCCTCGACGAGCGCGCCGCCGCCGAGCTCGCGCTGGTCATCGCCGAGCTGGGCATGAACGCCGTGCGCCACGGCGGAGGCGGGCTGGTCGACCTGTCGGTCGCCGCCACCGGGTGGACGGTGCAGGTCGAAGACAGCGGCCCCGGGCTCTCGCCGGCGGTGCTGGCCGACGCGGGGCGCAGCGATCGCCTCGGCCCCGACGGCGTGCGGGCCCCGGCCGACGGCGGCAAGAGCTTCGGCTCCGGCCTCGCCAGCGTGCGCCGCCTCTCGAGCCGCATGGTGCTCGAGAACCGCAGCGGCCGCGGCGCGCGCGCCATCGCCCAACGTGACTTCTCGTCGTTCGTCTCGCTGCACCGTGGAGTGGGCTCATGAGCATCTCGAAGGAACGGATCGAACGCGTGGTGGACCTGCTGGCCCGCGCGTCGTGCAAGGACTACTCGCAGCGGCTGGCCATCCCCGAGGACGCGCCCGACGACGAGTTCCTGCAGATCGAGGTCGGCCTCAACGTGGTGCTCGAGGACCTGCAGGTCGCCGAGGCCGCGCGGCAGAAGTTCATCGCGGAGATCGAAGCGAAGAACCGGGAGATCGCCGACCGCGCCGCGATGGCGCTGCGCGAGCTGTCGACGCCCATCATCTCGGTGTGGGACGGCGTGCTCACCCTGCCGGTCATCGGCATGGTCGACACCGTGCGCGGCGCCGAGATGATGGAGCAGCTCCTGACCCGCGTGGCGACGGATCAGGCCGAGTACGTCATCATCGACATCACCGGTGTCTCGGTGGTCGACACCCGCACCGCGGACAGCTTCATCCGCATGTCGGAGGCGGTGCGGCTGGTGGGCGCGCAGTGCTTCCTCACCGGCATCAGCCCCGCCATCGCGCAGACCATCGCCCAGCTCGGCATCGACACCTCACGCATCCGCACCCTCCGGCGCCTGTCTGACGCGCTGAAGGTGGTGTTCGAAGAGCTGGGCATTCACTCGAGGAGGACGTCATGAGCATGACCTGGGAAGGCCAGAAGACCCCCGGCGGGAAACCCTACGTGCGCACGGTGTCGGCCGGCGACGTCACCGCCGACGACGTGCAGAAGCTCATCAAGGTCATCAGCCCCGGCGGCGAGTTCGCCGACCTGCCGATGCTGGCCGTCGTCTCACCCGGCGCGAACTACTCGGCCGAGGCGCGCAACGGCTTCACCGGCATGGCCGGCGGCACCGAGCGTCCCGTCGCGGTCGTGGTCAGCAGCGCGCCGATGCGGGTGATGCTCTCCTTCATCATCCGGCTGTCGGACGCGGTGAAGATGACGAAGTTCTTCGGCACCGAAGACGACGCGCGCAAGTGGCTCGTCGAGCAGCTCGACCGCTGATCAGTTCGGCTTCACCTCGACCGCGAGGCCGAAGTCGATCGAGCCGATCTGCCGGCCACCGAACACCAGCCGCCCGCCTCCGCCCACGAGGAACTGCAGGTTGTACTGGGCCGGCAGCGGCGCCACCGCGTTGGGGAACCGCGCCCAGCCGCCATCGGCGAGCTGGTGCCTCAGCACCGGGCCGTTGCCCACGCGCGCCGAGAGCAGCACCCAGGGCGTGCCCCCCGGCTCGACCGAGACGCCGACGACGCCCTCGGAGAGCAGCTGCGTCCACCCCGTCGCGTCGTCGTACACCGACAGCCCACCCCAGCCCGCCTCGCTGTCGTGCCAGGCGTAGATGCGAGCTCCGAAGCGCTGCACGTGGTTGAAGTACGTGCCCGCGCCCGCATCGAGCTGCTCGCCGGTCTGCGCGAAGAGGAGCTCGCTGTCGTAGTCGAGCAGCCACAGCCCGCCGTCGTCGAGCGGCACCACGCCGGCCCACGTCTGCGCCGGCACCGCGACCTGCTCGAAGCCCGCGTCGGCGCGCCAGTGGCACACCTCGCCCCCGCGCGCGAACCAGCCATCACCTGAGAGCCCGCTGGCGACCCCCAGCCAGCTCGACATGCTCGTGCTGCCACAGGTCGCCGACTTCACGCCCGAGCCCTGCGAGAGGTGCGCGACGTTGGTGCCCGCGGTGAAGAAGTCTCCGGCCGTGCCCTCCGCCGCGCCGTAGATGGTGCCGACGTTGCTGGGCGCGCCGAGCGCGCCCCACGACTCACCCACGCCGGCGTCGATGGTGCCGTACCAGCTCAGGTCGTTGAAGCCCTGGTGGCCGAGCAACACGATGCCCTCGGGCTGGTTGAGCACCGCGCCGAACAGCGTCGCCGCTTCCTGGAAGACGAACACCTTCGAGCAGCCGAGCGCCGTGCAGAAACCGGCGTCGATGGGTCCTGCGTCGGGCGGGCCGGCGTCAGGTGTCCCCGCGTCGGAAGTGCCGGCGTCGGTGTCGCCTGCGTCACTCGCGCCTGCGTCGGAGGTGCCCGCGTCAACGGCGCCGGCGTCCTCGCCCCCATCGGCCGGCCCGGCCCCGTCGCTCTTCGACGGGAGCTCCTTCCCGTGCAGCTCGTATTCCTTCGCGAAGTCGATGCAGCCCGCCGCCAGCACCACCACGCACGCCATCAGCACGCGCTTCACGGCCACACCCCCGTCACGCCCACCAGCCCACCGCCGCGCGCGTCGAGCGCCACCACCGGCGCGACCTTCGGCTCACCACCGAACACGAGGATCGCCGCGGCGCCGACCACTCCGGCCGCGGCGACTCCGAAGCCGACCCACGCGAGGTTCTGCTGCGACACGCCCTGCGACATCGCGAGCTGCGCGTCTTCCCGGAACGTCGCGGCCCGCAGCGCGTCACGCGACGCCGCCGCCTGCGAGGTGAACACCGCGCCCATCACCCCACCGCCGACCGCCACCACGCCGGGCAGCAGCGCCCACCAGCGAGAGACGGGCTTGGCCGCCGACGCCTCCGCGACGGGCACCAGCCCGAGGTGCAGCTTGTCGGACAACGTCTGCGCCAACACCCCGGCGGCGTGGTCGAGCAGCGCCGCGACGTTCTCGAGCGTCTGCCCGGAAAACGCAGCGAGCGTGGCGCCGTCGCGCGAGGAGATGATGCGAATGGTGACGCTCCACCGGGCGTCGACGCGGCCCACGTCACCCTGCACCAACGCGGCGGCGCCCAGCGCGTCGGCCAGCTCGGCGATGCACGACTGCGCGTCACAGCCCATCAACTGCCGCTGCCGCTCGACGCCGAGCAGCGTCTGAATGTCGCGCGAGGTGGTGAGCTCCAGGCCGCGGCGCATGAGCTCCTGCGCGAGCACTTCGCTGTGCAGGCCCGCTTCGGCAGGGCTGATGTTCACCGGCGTCAGGCCGGGCATGGCGAGCCGCGGAGCGGGCGTCGCAGACAAGAGCAACAGAGACAGGAGCAACATTCGGCGCACCGTATCGCTGGGACTCTCAGGATGGCGACGCCGTTCTCACGGGTGCCCTGAGCGGAGGACTACACTTCGCGGCATGGTCGCGACGGTTCGCCGCAAGACGGTGGTCGAAGGCGCAGACGGCACGCCGCTGAGCGTGCACCTCCATGGCGAGGGCGGTGGTCCGGTGGTCGTGCTGACCAACGGCATCGGCACCACCGAGAACTTCTGGCGCTTCATCGTCGACGCGCTGAAGCCGGACTACACGGTGGTGCACTGGGACTACCGGGGCCATGGCTCGACGCCGCTGTCGAAGTCGGGCGACTACTCGCTGCGCACCCACGCCGATGACCTCGCCCGCATCACGCGCGCGGTGACGTCACCCGGCGGTGCGCCGCCGATTCAGCTCGCGTTCTCGATGGGCGTGTCGGTGTTGCTCGAGCTGTACCGCGACGCGCCGGAGCTGGTGCGCGCGCTCGGTCTCATCGCCGGCGCGCCGGATGCGCCGGGCACGGGCGTCGGGGTGTTCCGCGTTCCCGGGGCGCAGCTCGCAGCCCGCACGTTCGCCGCGCTCGCCACGCCGGTGGTCCCGCTCGCCGCGCCGTTCGTGAAGCTCTTCTTGCGCTCGCGGCTGCCGTTCCCGGTGGCGCAGTTCGCCGGCGTGCTGCAGCGCGATGCCCCGCGCGAGGAGATCGACGTGTTCCTCGAGGGCGTGGCGGGCATGGATCCGCTCGCGTACTGGAAGACGCTGCGCTCGCTGCTCGCCGCGCACGCCTCTGACGTGTTGCCGCGGGTGACGGTGCCGACGTTGATCATGGCCGCCGAGGAGGATCTCCTGATGCCGTTGAAGCAGGTCGAGCAGATGCGCCGCGGCATTCCGCATGCGCGCTACGTGGCAGTGCCCCACGCGGGGCATGCGGGGCTGGTCGAGCGCGGCGACGAGATGGCGCGCGCGGTCAGGACCTTCGTCGACGGGCTCCACTGAACCTCTCCCTGCGCGAGCGGGGAGAGGTCGACGCGAAGCGGCGGGTGAGGGGCGGATTCAAGCGTTGCGCCCGTGACCGCCCCTCACCCCAACCCTCTCCCCGTTCCACGGAGAGAGGGGGCGCTCCCCTGCTGATCAGCTATGACTGGGGCGTGACGCGCCTCCTCCCCGCCCTGACGTTGCTGCTGCTCGTCGCCTGCGGCCGTACCGAGCTGGTGCGCTACTCCGTCTTCTCCGACGGAGGCCCGGACGACGCGGGGGTGGACGCGGGCGAGCCGCCGCCGCTGCCGTGCATGCCGGGCCTGGTGACGCCGCGCCGCGCGGTGCCCACGGTGATGTTCGTGCTCGATCGCTCCGGCTCGATGGACTTCGACCTCGCCGGTCATCGCGGCGACCCCGGAGATCCGCTCACCGGCCCGCGCCGCTGGGACGTGCTGCGCGAGAGCCTGAGCGCCACGCTCCCGCCCTACGACACCGCGCTGTCGATGGGCGTGGTGCTCTTCCCCGACGACGACGGCGACTTCGACGAGTGCGACGTGGCCACCAACCCGGTGCTCGCGCCGCGGGTGAACAACGCCACGCCGGTGCTGGGGCTGTTCTCGCGGCTGCCCTCGGGAGGCACGCCCACCTTCGCGGCGGTGACGGCGGCGGCCAACGCGGTGCGCGACGTCAACGGCGCGGTGCTGGTGCTGGTCACCGACGGTGAGCCCAACTGCAACGTGGCGCTCGACCCGCTCACCTGCGTGTGCACCAACCCCACCAACGACGTGCCGCCGATGTGTTTCGCCGACTCGTGCCTCGACGACACGCGCAGCGTCGAGGTGATCCGCGCGCTGGCGATCGGCCGCCGGCTCAACACCTACGTCATCGGCGTCGGCGAGACGGGCATGAACGGCGACCTCACCCGCACCCTCGACGCGATGGCCGTGGCGGGCGGCGTGCCGCGCATGAACGCGACGCACTCGTTCTACTCGGGGGCCAGCCAGGCCGAGCTGTCCTCCGCGCTGCAGGAGATCAGCGCCCGCATCGCGCGCTGCACCTTCAACACCGGCACCGTGCTCGAGCCGGGCGACACCGTGGAGGTGAAGGTCGGCGCCACCACCGTGCCGCGCGGGCCGTCAGGCTGGGACTGGGTCGACGAGGCCGCGGGCCGCTTCACGCTCAGCGGCACCTTCTGCGACCGCGCCATCGGCGGGGAAGCGGTGACGCTGGTGCTCGCCTGTCAGTGAGGCACGTCGTCCCAGCGCACGTCGAAGGTGGCGCCCTCGGCCGCCTCGATGAAGGCGATGCGCGCGTCGACGCCGATGCGCTCCAATGACTCCGCGAGCACGCCCTTCATGTAGGTCGGCACGCCGCCGGTGTCGCTGTACGCGAGCCGCATGTGCGTGGGGCTCACCTGGGTGGTGACCACTTCGGTCACGCTGTCGGCGGTGCGGTAGTTCTCGGCCAGACGGAGCATCGCGCGTCGCGGCCCCAGCATGCGCAGCAGCCCGAAGAGCGAGCGGCCGGTGAGGCTCTCTGCGAAGCCGCGCACCATCTCCCGGCCGACCTCCTCGAGCGCGTCGTCGACCGGCGCGTCGGGGCGCAGGCGGGCAGCGGTGGTCCGCAGCAGGGTGACCCACGCGAAGATGTCGACGTCACGGGGTGGCCACAGGCCCTGCGCGCGCAGCTCGTCGTGCGTGAAGAGGTGGAGGCGATCGACCACCTCCGAGAAGAACGCCTCCACCGTGTGCCTGAAGATCACGCCGCCCATGCGTGAACAAATAGCGGGTCCGGGTCAGCGCCGCTCGTACCAGAGCACCACGTTCCCATTCTTGAAGGCCTTCGACTTCGTGAGCGTCAGCGCGCGCCGCGACACGCCCTCGAACATCGTGCGCCCACCGCCGAGCACCAGCGGGTTCACCACGACCTGGTACGAGTCGATCAGCCCCGCTTCGGTGAGCTGCGCGACGAGCGAGCCGCTGCCCATGATCAACAGGTCGGGCCCCTTGGCGCGCTTGAGCCTGCGCACTGCGCTCAACAGATCGCTCTTGATCAACTTCGTGTTCGCCCAGCTCGCCTTGTCGAGCGTCTTCGAGAACACGACCTTCTTCATCGCGTTCATGCGCGCCGCCACCGGGGCGTTCATCGCGCGCGCCGCGGCGGTCGGCCAGAAGCTCGCCATCTGCTCGTAGGTGACGCGCCCGAAGATCAGCTCGGCTTCGCCCCCGGCGTTCTGCTGCGTGAAGCGCGTCCACTGCGGATCATCGCGATGGGCCCAGCTCATGTCGTCACGAGCGTCGACGAAGTACCCATCGAGCGAGACCTGGTTGAAGACCGAGAGCTTGCGCATGGGCCCGACGACTACTGACAAGCCGCGTCGTAGTCGACCGTCACCGTCGCGCCGGGAGCCACCGACTGCGTGAGCCGCACCTCGCTGAGCCCACCGCGCGTGCCCAGCGACCACGCACTCGACGGCGCCGCCACCCCGTTGATCTTCACCGTCGGCGTGCCCACCGGCGTGCGGGTCAGCGTGAAGACCCGCGCTTCCTGGGCGAACGCGCGCTGACCGAGGCGGGTCACCAGCAAGGGCCAGTCGCTGTTGCAGATCTCCTCGAGGCGACCGTCGAGCGCGGTGGCGATGGCCGCGTGGCCGCCGGCGATCGACGGGCCCGGGTCGTAGATGCAGCCCATCGGCGCCATGGGGAGCAGCGGACCGACGACGCTGTAGCTGACGCGCTCCGGGTGCTGCGCGCCCTTGAGGTTCGCGATCAGGTTCACGTAGTAGTCCGCGTCGCCGCTGCTCTGATCAGGCGCGTCGGTCACGCAGATCACCGCCAACGACGCGTCGTCGCGCAGGAAGTCGGCGTTCGCGCGGTGCCGCTGCCCGCCCTGCGCCGCGGTGCCAAGCGCGAGGCGCACCGCGTCTCCACAGGCCTCCTGCGCGCCGCCGAGGCTGGGCTGCACCGCCGTGGCGAAGGCCGTGTCGACCGCCAGCGTGGTCGGCGTCAGCACCGGCCCGTGCAGCCACCCGGCGGAGAAGGCGTCGATGGTGGAGGTGACGGCCGCCACGTGGAAGTCGTTCGTCGCGGTGCGCGCCTCGGCGAAGAAGCGCGGCCCGTTCATCGCCAGCGCGGCCTGCTTGTCGGACATCGAGCACGAGTCGTCGATGACGAACAACACGTCGGTGCGGCGCGGCGTCACCTCGAAGCGATCGACGTTGGCGTTGGTGGTCGCGCCCTGCCCCTTCAGCGCGAGGCGGTAGGTCAGCGGCCCGCCCTGCCACACCTGCACCTGCGCGACGCCGACGTCGGGGCCGAGGTCGGTCGGCGCGTAGCGCACGGTGAGCGGCAGCTTCTGAAACGGAGGCACGCGCGTCGAGGCCGCCGGCCCGGTGATGGAGAACTCGCCGCTGCTCGACACGCCGGTGAGCGTCAGGTCGAGCGGGCACGAGTTGTAGACGTCGACGGTGCGCGGGCCGCTCGAGCACCCGACCGCCACCGTGCCGAAGTCGTAGGGGCGATCCACCAACGACAGGCAGTCGCGGATCGACTCGCCGGTGAGCGTGGCGGTCAGGTTCTGCCGAGGCGCGTCGCTCGACCAGGTGACGGTCGCCGTCGACGTGTCGGTGTGGCCGTTGATCACCGGCGCGGTGAACCGGAGCGGGTAGCGCACCGACTGGCCGGCGGCGAGGGTGACGGGGCTCAGGGCGCCGAGGGGAAGGGAGAAGCCAGTGGGCCGCGTCTGACAGACCCCGCGCGCGCAGCGCTCCCCCGAGAGGCACGTGACGCCACCGCACATCAACTCGGGCGGCGCCTGCACCTGCAGCGCAGAGACACGGCAGCTCGTGGTGCCGGAGTTGGTGAGCACCAGGTCTTGATCCTTCCAGCCGCCCATCGGCACCTGGCCGAAGTCGAAGCGGGTGGTGTTGACCGAGAGCACGCAGCCCGAGAGGTCCTGCACGTCGGCGGTGAGCGGCACCACCAGCGTCGGCGTGAGCGGGTCGGTGCTGAACACCGCGAGCTGCGCCACCTTCACGCCCGGCGTCACGTTGGCGGCGAGGCGCACCGTCAGCAGCGTCGACTGGTTCTGCCCGAGGCCGGCGGTGGGCGAATACGTCCCCGCGGCGGTCGCCACGAAGTCGGCCCGGTTCGCACCGCGCAGCTCGAACCACGGGAGCTGCCCGTCGACGCCGAGGAAGAGCGGCGGGCTGAACGTGCCGCGGTTGCTGATGCGCACGTCCTGCGAGTCGCTGCCGCCCACCGAGACGACGCCGAGATCGAGCGCGAGCGGCTCGGCCTGGATGACGGGGCCGCCGCCGACGCCGGTGAGGAGCACGTTCCCCAGGCCACGCCCATCGACCTCCAGCCGCAGCACGTCGTCGAAGCCACTGAGGACGGTTGGTGAGAAGCGCACCGTCACCGCGAGGCGGGCGTTCGCGCCGACGGTGACGCGCGCGGGCGCCTGGTACTCGGGGCGCAGCGTCGAGAGCGCCACCGTCACCGGCGTCGCCGCGGCGTTGATCAGCACCACCTCGCGCTCCACGGTGCGCCCGAGGGGGGCCGCGCCGAAGTCGACCCGCGCCGGCCACGACAGCCCGGAGCCGTCCGCGCCCGGCACCCACCCGCCCGCGTCGGCGACGTCCCCGCCCGCGTCGACCCCCACCACTGCGCCCGCATCGGAGGGCGACGGCCCCTCGGGAGAACAGGCGAACACGAAGACGAGACAGGCATACGCGAAGGGCCGCATGCCGACTCGATACCGGCAGCCCCGCGCAGGTCTCACCAGACGACGACGGCCCGCGAGGTTTCCCCCGCGAGCCGCCGCCACCCCTTTGAACTCTGGTGAAGTTACTGCTCGACGTACTTCTCGAACCGCGCCGACGCGAGGGGCGCCGAGAGGTTGGCGATGTTCGCCACGCGGATGCCCGAGTCGCTGATGGCGTACACGAAGTCGTCGGCCATCACGCTGCGGCGCACGTACGGCTCCCAGTAGTAGGTCCAGTTTCCGTACTGGTAGATGCTGTACATGTCGCTCATCGAGATGGCGCCCTTCGCCGTGAAGCCCAGCACCGGGTCCACCGAGAAGACGCGCAGGTCCGAGGTGAACGAAGACCAGTAGTCGTTGCCGTTGGCCGAGTTGCTCCAGTCGGCGAAGGGAATCGCGAGCAGCTTCTTCGCGGGGAAGTAGTTGAACGCCTTGTGCTCGTTCGCCGCCTCCGACCAGCCGTACGCGGTGCCCACCAGCTGGGTGTGCGTCTGCACCGGGTTGGCGAGGTTCGACACGTCGAAGATGGCGAGCTGGAGCGCGCGCGCCTGCCAGTTCTGCGGCTGACCGTTGACCGGCTCCGGCACGTAGGTGCCGATGGTGAGCAGGTGGTTCGCGTCCATCGGGTGGATGTAGGTCGAGAACCCGGGGATCTTCAGCTCGCCGATCTTCCGCGGGTTGGTCGGGTCGCTGAGGTCGAAGGTGAAGAGCGGGTCCACCTGGCGGAACGTCACCACGAAGCCCTTGTCGCCGATCATCCGGCTCGACATCACGCGCTCCCCTTCGGCGAGGTCGGGCGACTGGCCCACCACGTCGAGGTAGCCCGCGTTCTCACCCAGCACCGAGAGCCGGTTGGTGGTCTGCATCGTGCCCCACCAGTTGTCGGGGTTCTGCGTGTCGGGCACGCGGGTCTGAATGGTGGTCACCATGCGGAAGTGGCCTGACGCCGCTTCGTCCATCGAGAACTGATCGACGATGTGCCCATCGACCGCGCCCGACGCGACGTACACCGCCGCCGACGGCTGGCTGATGTCGAACTTGTGCACGTAGGTCGTGTCGCGCTGACCGGGCTGCGGCCACCACCACCAGTGACGGGTCGCGACGTAGAGGTTGTTCGCCGAGGCGTAGATCTCACCCGGCTCGGCGAGGATCGACGTGCGGTCGATGCTGCTGGCCGCGAGGTCGAGCGTCACCACCGAGACCTGGCCCAGGCGCGTCGGCGCGTTGACCTTCGCGAACGCGGTGCACGGGTGCGGCACCACCGTCGTCTGGCCGTTCTGCACCACCTTCGCCGCGGGCACCCACTCGGCCAGCGTCTGGCTGCGAATGAGCGTCTCGTTCTGCGCGATGATCCGGTTGTACGCGGCCTTCAGGCGCGCCTTGTCGTTCCACAGGCCTTCTTCCCAGTCGGGGCCCCACTTGAAGCCGGGCGGGAAGTTGAAGTCGTCGCTCAGCACCAGCCGCACCGAGGTGCCGACCTTGCGCGCCGAGTTGTAGTGGCCGGGGAGGTACGTCTCCTTCACCACGCGCAGGTTGGTGAGGTCGCTCACGTCGACCTCGGTCACCTTCACCGTGTTCGCGTAGTAGTAGCCGCACTGAATGCCGAGGCACGCCACGCCGCCGGCGCTCGAGAGCGGGTACCAAGTGTAGATGCTCGAGAAGACGACCGCCTTGTTGGTGCCGTCGAGGAAGAGTTCGCGCGGGTAGCCTTCGATCTTCAGCGTGCCCTGCACCGCCAGCTCGGTGGCGGGCCAGCTCTTCACCGCATGCAGCGTGTTGCCGGCGAGCGCGAAGATGCGCGTGCCGTCGTTCTTCACGAAGTCGGCTTCATCGACGCCCGCGACCTGGTTGTTGGTGGTCGTGTAGTTGGTCGGCGCCGACGGAGGCGCGCTGTTGGCCCCGCCCGCCGTCGCCTGTGGGCCCGCCGCGTCGAACTCACCGCGGAAGCCGCCAGCCCAGCCCCACCAGCCCCAGCCGGGCACGCCGTCGCGGTCGGCCTCGAGCTGCGTGCGCATCTGCATGACCGCGGTGTCCTCGAGGTACGTCTCGAGGTCCTGGCAGGCGTTGCCGCCCTGGAAGGCCTGCAGCGAGACCCGGTTCACCACCGCGGGCGGAGGAGGAACTTTGTCGGTGCCACAGGCGCTCACGAGGCTGGCGAGCCCCGCCGCCGCCGCCACCGCGCGCCATCGATTGGTCCAGTGCTTCATGGTGAAACCCCCAGGGGAAAGAGTGCCGGCCGAAGTGAAGAGCGGCGGCTCCCCTGTGCGAGCGCTGGGCCAGCGGGAAGGTTTCTGTTTCCGGTGAGTTACGGCGCGCTTGCCACCTCAGAACTCTGAGATCCACCGAGGGGCTTCGTGGATCTCCGAGTGTCGCGCAGCGATTGCGGTGGCGTCAGGGCACGCAGGGCGTCGCGCAGGTGCCGCGCGTGTTGAGCCCCACCGAGCCACCGTCGGCCGTGAGGCACCGCCCCGAGGCGCACTGCGCGTTCGAGCCGCAGTCGCCGCCGACCATCAGCGGCGCGCTGCAGGTGCCCGGGCCGGTGAAGCCGCCGTCTCGCGCGCAGAAGCCGCCCTGCCCGTTGTCGACGCCCGACGCACAGGTGATGCCGCTGACCGAACAGTCGCTGCCCGGGCTCGCGAGCGGCGTGCACGCGAAGAAGCCCAGGCCCGCATCGACGAGCGGACAGCTGAGCGCGCCCTTGCACTGCTGCGCGGCGAGGCACGGCTGACCGGCGCTGGAGAGCGGCTGGCAGGTGTTGTTGGTGCAACGCAGGCCCGGCTGGCACTCGGCCGAGCTGCCGCAGTTCGCGCCCGCGAGGCCCTGCGCGAGGCACGACGGGTAGCCGCCGTCATTCGGGAGGTTCGGGCAGTAGCCGCCGTTCGCGCAGTCGGCGGTGGTGCTCCGGCACTGTTGCCCCACCTGCTGCAGGTTCGCGCGCGGCTTGCACACGCCGTCGAAGCACGCGCCGCCTTCCGCGCAGCCGTCGTTGCCGTCGCCCGCGCGGGTAATGGTGCACGGCGCGCCGAGCGCGAGGCGCGGGCGGCAGGTGCCGGGCCGCGCGTTGACGACGAGGCCTTCGCAGAACGAGCCGGAGACGCAGTCGTTCGCGCTGCCGCACGCGCGGCCGTCGGCGACGGTGCCGCAGGTGCGCACGCCGGCGTCGGTGCGGTTGCCCGCGTTGCAGTAGCCGGTGAGGCAGGTGGCGCTGCTCGCGCAGGTGATGCCGTCGGTCTCCTTCGAGACGCACAGCCGCGCGCCGCCGTCGCTCGGGAGCGGGCCGCAGGAAGTGGTGGTGGCCGGGTCGCACTGGCTGGTCGCGGTGCAGGGCTGGCCGGCGAGGGCGTAGGCGAAGCACTCGTTGCCACCGTCGCCTGCGCTGCGGCAGCTCGCGTTGAAGCACGGGGTGTTGAGCACCGGGTTGCAGACCTGGCCGATGCTGGGGATCGCCGTGCACGCGCGACACGCGGTGGAGCCGTTCGCGGCGGGGCACGTGAAGCCGGCCGCGCAGTCGGCGGTCGAGGTGCACGGCGTGCCGGCGACGCCCACGCCGACGAGGAGCGGATCACACGCCGCGGGCCCCTGGCCGAGATCGAAGTTGAGCGCGCCTCCGGTGAAGCCGCGGCCGACCGCGCAGGCGAGGTTGCCGGTGGCGTTGATGCACGCGGCGCCGACGGCGGTGTCGTAGCGGTAGACGCCCGCGGTGACGAAGCGCTGGTAGGTGGCGCACGCGTCCTTCACGCGCGAGAGGCAGGTCGTGTTCTGCGCGCTGTCGAGGAAGAGGCAGCGGGCTTCGCGGTCGCAATACGCGGCGGCCCACAGGTCGCAGAACTGGTTCGCGTCGACGAAGGTGCCCGCGTCGGTGGGCGGAGTGCCGGCGTCGGTGCCCGCATCGGTGCCTGCGTCGGAAACTCCGCCTCCGCCGCCCGTGGAGCCGCCGTCGTCGAGCGTGCCGCCGCCACCACCGCCGCCCGTCGCGCCGGCATCGTCGAGCGTGGGGTTGGTGTTGGTCTCACCTGCGTCTGGGTCGACCCCGACGACCGGAGTCGGACACGCACCGAGAACGGACAGCACCGCGAGGGCGAGCGTCAGACGCGCGAAGGTGGGCATGGGGCGCGTGAATCAGACAGCGCGCGTGCGCCATGGTCAAACGCACTCCCTCTCCCTGCGGGAGCGGGGAGAGGGTTGGGGTGAGGGGCGGTCACGGGCGCAGCGCTTGAAATCGCCCCTCACCCGCCGCTTCGCGTCGACCTCTCCCCGCTCTCGCAGGGAGAGGTTACGCGCGGAGTTCGTCAAACCACCGCGCCAGGCCCGGCACCTCCGCCCGCACGAACCCGGCCCGCGCCGCCTCGAGCATCACCAACTGCCCCGCGAGCGCGCAATCCGCCACCGACGGCGTCGCCCCGAGAATGAACGGCCGCGTCGCGAGCGTCGCCACCACCGGCGCCAGCGCGTCCTTCGTCGCCGCGAGCCACTTCGCCTGCTCCGCGCGCCACTGCCCGATGCACCCTGCGCCGTACTTCCGTTCCTTGATCAACCGGAACATCAGCCGCGCCTCTTCCCCCTGATCAGCGCCCATGCGGTCTTCGAGCCCGGGGCAGGCGAGCCGAAACGCGGTCTCCTCGAACGGCTCATCGGCCCACTGCTCGAACACGATCGACAGCGGATCCGCCCGCAGCGCCGGCCCACCCTTCGTCTCGAGGTGCGCGAGAATGCGCGGGCTGTCGCTGATCACCTGCGCGCCATCGACCAGCACCGGAATCCCCACGCCGCCGGACACCGCGACCAACTCCTTGCGCTGCGCGTACGGCACCTCGACCACCTCGTACGCGAGGCCCTTGAGCTTCAGCGCGATGCGAACCTTCGCGGCGTACGGGCTGTACGCGAACTGAAAGAGCCGCATCACCCGAGCAATTCCTGCACGGTGGCGAGGAAGTCCTTCTCAGACTCTTCGACCACGCCATCGACGCCGACGAACCATTCGGCCGCGGCCAGCACCACGTCGCGGTGCTGGCGGAGCAACGAGAGGTTCGGCTGGGGCAGCGGCTTGCCCATGTCGAGGTGCTTCAACAGGAAGTCCATCGTCTCCGCGGGCACGCCCCACTTCGGTCCGAGCGCGGCGATCTGCTCACGCTCCTTCGGGTCGAGCGTGTCATCGGCCCACGCGGTCTGCAGGAGCAGCTTCAACGTCTCGACGTTCACTTCGACATTCGGGGACGGGCGGTTCATGACCGCGCACACTACCCGCGTCGCACCCGCAGCGCCTGCACCACCGCGGCGCCACCGGCCACCGCGGCCACCAGCAACGCGCGCGGCGCCGACTCTGCTTCGGCGAACTTCCACGACAACCCCGCCAGCACCACCGCGCTCACCGCCGCCGTCGCCAGCAACCGCACCCACACGAAGCGCTCCTCGCGCGGCTTCCACAGCGCCTGCGCGGCGAGCATCACGAACACCGCCAGCAGGCTGGTCGGCAGGTACACGCGGGTGAAGTCATCGGCCGGCAGCCCGCCGGTGAAGTTCGCCGCGCGCGGAGGTACCAGCGCCATCACCCACGCCACCGCCGCCATCGCGGTCAGCCCGTCGTCGAGCTCCGGCTCGAGCTTGCCGTCGGCGGCCAGCGACCGCAGCGCGAGCATCGCCCACAGGATGCCGGTGGTGAACACGCAGCCGAACACCAGCGTGATGCCGCCGGCGCCCTGCTCGGTCGAGAACCTCCCGCTGAGCCACGCGAGGTGCAGCACGGTCACCACCAACGCCACCACCAGGCTCTCGCTCGCGCGCTTCGTCTCTTCCCGCATTCAGAGGTCCTTCACCTGATCAGGCCGCAGCCGGTCCATCTGCTCGAGCACCCACTCGGCCTTCTCGCGCATGCGCGGCGTGGGCGCGTTCACCTTGCGCGACTTCGGCGCGGGCAGCACCACCACCAGCCGCGCGGCCTCTTCCGGGCTCACCGCGGCGGCTGACTTCCCGAAGAACTGCCGGCACGCCATCTCCACGCCGTACACGCCGTTGCCGTACTCGGCGACGTTGAGGTGCACCTCGAGGATGCGCTGCTTGCTCCAGAAGGCCTCGAGCAGCACGGTGAAGTACGCCTCGAGCGCCTTGCGCACCACGTTGCGACCGGGCCAGAGGAAGAGGTTCTTCGCCACCTGCTGGGTGAGCGTGCTGCCGCCGCGCTTCGACTTGCCCTCGATGCGGTCCTCGAGCGCGGAGCTCATCGCGTCCCAGTCGAAGCCGTGGTGCTCGTTGAAGCGGTGGTCCTCGGCCGCCACCAGCGCGCGCACCAGGTGCCCGGAGATGCGCGAGCGCGGCACCCACTGCTGCTTGAGCACGAAGCCCTTCTCGTTCTTTTCGGCGGCCTCGAGGCGGCGCTGCACCATGAAGGCGGAGGTCGGCGGGTCGACCCAGCGCAGCAGCACCACGGGCACCACGGTCAGCACCAGCCACGCGCCGAGCAGCCGCACCAGCCACCACCGGGCGGCGGCGAAGCGCCTCGGCGGCGCGGGCTTCGACCTCACTTCCTTCACTTACTTCTCGGTGGGCAGGCCGGCCGCGTTCCACGCCAGCATGCCGCCGACCAGGTTCATCACCTTCGAGAAGCCCATGCGGGTGAGCGCCTGCGCCGCGTTGCCCGAGCGGCCGCCGCTGCGACAGACGAGCAGCACGGGCTCGTCCTTGTTCCACGAGATGGCCTGCGCGGTGACGGTGGCCAGCGGCACCAGCGTCGCGCCGGACAGGTGGCCCAGCTCGCCGGTGAACTCCGCGGGCTCGCGCACATCGACGATGCGGAAGCCCTGCGCGGGGAGCTTCACGTCGCTGGGGGAGACGTCGCGGTGACCTGCGGGGTTGGGGCGGGCGGTGTCGAAGAGGGACATGACGCCTTCCCTGCCCCCAGCACCGGAGAAACTCAAGGGGCGCAACCAGATGTTCGACTCTCGACGCTCGGGCGCTATGGTCCCGCCGCAATGTCAGATTCCAAGCCGGTATCGATGCCTTCCCACCTGTGGGAGGCGCTGGAGTTGATGTCGTCGGAGATGGGTGTCCCGTCGGATGCGCTGGTGGCGCAGGCGGTCTTCACCCTGGCGCGCCTCAATGGGTACGTCGTCTCCGGCAAGGCGATGGCCGGTGCAGGGGCTTCGGCTCCGGTCGTGGCGCCTTCCGCCCTCGCCTCCTCGGTGGCGTCGCCGCGCGCGGCCGTCGCGGCCCCTGTCGCCGCTTCCCCCCGCGCGCAGCCGCCGGGCATGAAGGCGCGCCAGCCGCCGCCCCCCGAGCCGGAACCGGAGCCGGAGCCCGAGCCGGACCTCCCGCCGGAAGACGAGGGCAACCCCTTCGACGACCCGGCGCCGGAAGATGAGAACTTCGACGCGCCGGCCGACGAGCCCGCGCCGGAAGACGAGAACTACGACGAGCCGGAACCCGAGCCCGAGCCGGAGCCCGCTCCGCCGCCGCGCGCGGGAGGCAAGGCTGGCCTGACGCTGTTCGTCGCGGGCCGAGACCCGTTCAAGATGACCGGCGACGTGTTCAGCATCGGCCGCGGCAAGTCGTGCGAGTTCGTCATCGACAGCAACAGGGTCAGCCGCGAGCACGTGCGCATCACCCGTGAGGGCGCCGACTTCGTGCTCGAAGACCTCAACTCCTCGAACGGCACCTTCTACGGGCCCTCGAAGGAGAAGATCACCAAGCGGAAGATCAAAGACGGCGACGAGTTCACGCTCGGCACCGAGAAGATCAAGTTCCAGATCCGCAAGTGACGTGAAGCGCGGGCGTGCTCAGCGACGAGCCGCCCGCCCTTCTTCCGACTCGAGCCACGCGATGGTTCGGGTCATCCCTTCCGCGAACGAGACGCGCGAGCTGAAGCCCAGCTCGCGGACCGCGCGGTCGATGCCGTACGCCTGATCTCTCGCCAGCACGTACACCGCGTGCCGCGTCACCAGCGGCCGTGACTTCGCGCGCACCAGCGACCACGCCGCCTCCGACACCGCGCCCAGCGAGAGGGCAAACCACTCCGGGAGGCTCAGGCTCACGCGCGGCAGGTGGAGCCCATCGGCGAGCGCGTCGAGGTACTGGCGCCAGGTCTCGGTGCCCCCGTCGCGCACCGTGTAGATGCGCCCCTTCGCGGCCGGCCGCTTCACCGCCTCGAGCATCGCGTCGATGAGGTTGTCGACGTACACGAGGCCCGCGGGCACGTGACCGCCGGCGACGACCATCATGTCCTTCGTGGCGAGGAGCTTCGCCATCTCGACCGCCCAGTCCTTCGCGCGCGGACCGTAGACGGTGGCGGGGCGAATGACGGTGAGCGGCAGCCCGGTCTCGGCGGCCACCGCGCGCACGGCGAGCTCTCCGCGGAGCTTCGAGCTGTTGTACGGCAGGCCGACGTCGCGCGGCTCGGCGTCGTCGGCGCAGGCCACGCGCGGATAGCCGTACACGTCGGTGGTGCTGATGTGCACGAAGCGGGTGAGCGCGGGCTGCGTGGCGGCGGCGCGCGCGAGGGCTTCGGCGCCGGTGACGTTGATGGCCTCGAAGTCGGCGCGCGGGGCCCAGTCGGCGGAGAGCCCGGCGCAGTGGAAGACGACGTCGACGCCGGTGACGGCGCGGTCGAGGCTGGCGCGGTCGGTGAGGTCTCCGGGGGAGATGGTGGCGCCGAGGTCGCTCAACCGCTTCGCCGCGTCGGGGCGGCGTACCAGCAGGCGGACCTCGTCACCCGCCTCGAGGAGTCGCTCCGTGAGTCGCCCGCCGATGAAGCCCGTCGCCCCGGTGACCAGAACACGCATCCCCCACTCTTACCTCTCCCTGCGAGAGCGGGGAGAGGTCGACGCGAAGCGGCGGGTGAGGGGCCATCACGGGCTCAACGCTCAATGACCGCCCCTCACCCTGGCCCTCTCCCCGCTCTCGCAGGGAGAGGGAGGGATGAAGAGAACTTCTGCCGCGCCAGATGCTCCGCGACCACGGCCAGCTCGACCTCGGTCAACAACCCCAGAAACACGCCCTCCCGCACCACGGCCACGAAGGGCTCGCCGCGCTCTTCCATCACGAACCGCGCGGCCTCCAGAGGTTCCCGCGCATCGACCATCGCCACCTCCCGCCGCATGGCGCCGGCGACGTACCCATACGCGCCCTCCTTGCTCGCGGCGGCGAGGAGATCCTTCTTCGTCACCACCCCGGCCAACCGGCCGAAGTGCACCACCGCGAACGCCTCCCAGTTGCTCATGGTCAGCACCTGGATCGCCTCGGCCAGGGTGGTCGCCGGAGTGAACGTCGGCGAGTACGGGTTCACCGCGTCACCCACGCGCACCCCATCGAGCACGCGCGCGAACTGCTGCTCCCGCACTTCCTGTCCCGCGCCGAACCACACGAAGGCGGCGATGATCATCAGCATCGGGTTGAAGCGCGCGCCGAGCAGGAACAACCCGATCGCCAGCACGCGCGCGATGACGGCGCTCACCTTCGTCGCGGTCTCGGGGCCCATCATCCACGACAGCACCGAGCGCAACACGCGCCCACCGTCCATCGGGAGCGCCGGCACCATGTTGAACAGCGCGAGCACGGCGTTCGACGAGACGAGCACGGCGAGCAGCGTGACCATCGTGGGGTGCTCGAGGTGCGCGTTGGCGAGGGCCTCCAGCATTGCCTCGAAGCCGTACAGCCACGCCCCGAGCGCGCCGATGACGAACACCAGCACCACGTTCACCGCGGGACCGGCGACGGCGATGAGGAACTCCTGGCCGGGGGTCTTCGGGCGCTTGCCGAGTCGGGCGACGCCACCGATGGGGTACAGCGTGATGTCCTTCACGGGGATGCCGAAGGCCTGCGCGACGACGGAGTGACCGAGCTCGTGCAGCGTGACCGACGCGAAGGTCAGCAGCGTGAGCACCGCGCCGAACACCGCGCCTTCCACGCCGAAGCTGCCCCACTGCATCGCGCCGAGCACGACGACGAGCAGGAAGCTCAGGTGCACTTTGATGTCGATGCCCGAGACCCGGGCGAGGCGCCAGCTCCACATGCAGGCTGAACTAACCACGCCGTCACCCCTCGCCATTCCCCCTGCCTGAAGTCGGGGCGCGCCCTGCGCTCCTCATCCCGTCACGCTGCGTCAGCTCCAGTACGTCGTCGCGGCGTCGCTGGGGCTCAAGCTGTTCGATCGCGACACCACGCGCGTGTTGATCACCTCACGTCACGCCGACGTAGCGGAACCACCGCGCCTTGAAGTCGTCATCGAGCAGGTCGGAGCTCCGCACGAGTGAGATCAGGGTGTCGAACAACGCGCGAGCGCCCGGCGAAACCACCGTCGTCCTCGGCTGCACGCGCTCGTCTGGCAGCTCATCAGCCACCGGCGCGAAGACCATCGCGGTGATGTCGTAGAAGGGCGCGAGTCGTGCGCGACCTTCGGCATCGAAGAGCAGCGCATAGTTGCCGAGGTGGGCATCGGTGTTGCCGATCGCCGCGCTGAAGGCGTGCACCACCGCGACCGTTGCTGCGGCTTCGCTCGGCACCAGACCGTCCGCCGCCAGCGAAGCCATGACCTCCGGTGCGGGCGCGAGCTCACCGAGGCGGTGCAACGCGAGGAAGTACAGCGTCGCTGCGCCGCGGCGCCCCTCGAGGCCACTGCGATCGAAGCGCTCGACGAGGAGCCCGGCACGGTCGCTGCCCTCGATGCGCTGAAACGTCTGCGGGTGCCAACCAACGGAAGCGATGCCGTGGTGGTGAAGCGCGAGCGCGCACAGCGACTCGAACGCGTACAGGTTGCTCCACCGACGCCCCAGGTCAGTGCTCAGCGGTGGCGTGAACTTGAGCAGCATGTGTAACCGTGACGGCCCCACGTCGTGCAGCACCACCTTGGGCCGCTCACCGCCGAGCGAAGAGTCAGCGAGGGCCGTCGAGGGTGAGAGAACGTCGGTGATGACCCGCGCGTAGTCGAGGCGCTTCAGTTGCCCCGAGCGCAAGGACGGGAGGAGCGTTCGCTCGTAGCGCTCTCTCGACTCACGCCCGACGATGAGGTTGCCCGTCAGGTCCTCCCCGCGATTGGAGATCGCGCGCAGGACATGGTGCGAGCTCCACTGTCGGTTGGGCGGTAGCCCGAGCTCCGGGAACGCGGCGGCAAACCGATTTCCCAGAAAGCCCGATGGCGCCATGTCGAAGAACAACCACGGAAGATCGCCCTCGAGTCGATGGCGTCCCACCCCGAGGAAAGGGAAGCCCGGAGCGTCGAGTTCCAGCGTCCGCGTCGAAGCACTCCAGCGGCCGATCTCTTCCAGCTCACCCGCCTCGCGAACGATGAAGATCGGCTCCGACCCAGTCACATGGCCACCCTAATACGAGGTCCGATCGAGGCGCGCTCGAGCGAGTAAGAAGTCACGCATGGCGACGAAGAAGAAGACGGCCCCGAAGGCGAAGAAGGTGACGCAGGTGAAGGGCACGTGCGGCTGTGGCTCGGTCGCGTTCACGGTGCAGGGCCCGCTGGGCGACGTGTCGTGGTGCCACTGCTCGAAGTGCCAGCGCTTCCACGGCGGGCCGGGCGCGTACACCTCGATTCCGCGCGGGGCGATCGCCTTTCAGCGGCGCGACGGGCTGGCCTGGTGGGACGCGTCTCCGACGGTGCAGCGCGGGTTCTGCAAGCAGTGCGGCTCGAGCCTGTTCTTCAGCGACAGCAACGAGTCGACCCTCGCGGTGTGCGCGGGCTCGCTCATTCCGCCGACGGGCATGAAGAGCACGATGCACATCTTCGTGGGCAGCAAGCCCGACTGGTACGAGGTGAACGACGGCCTGCCGCAGCACGAGACGGTGTGACCTGAAGATCGCCCGGCAGAGCAGGCAGGCCCCCGTTAGAACGCGCCGGTGAGTTCCCCCGTCATCGCCAGCGTCGCCCGCGCCCTCCCGCCGCACTACCACTCGCAAGAAGAGCTCTCGAAGGCGCTCCAGGCCCTGTGGGAACAGCACCACAAGTTCAACCACAAGCGCGTCGACTCGCTGCACGCCTCGGTGCAGGTGCGCGGCCGGCACCTCGCGATCCCCAAAGACGAGTACCCGCCGCTCGACACCTTCCAGAAGCGCAACGCGGTGTGGATCCGTGAGGCCCAACGGCTCGGAGAGATCGCCGTGCGCGCCGCGGTGAAGCAGGCCGGCCTCGAGCTGACCGACATCGACGCGCTGTGCTTCACCAGCATCACCGGCCTCGCCACGCCCAGCATCGACGCGCGGCTGATCAACTCGCTCTCGCTGCGCACCGACACCAAGCGCCTGCCCATCTTCGGGCTCGGCTGCGTCGCGGGCGTGGCGGGCACGGCACGTATGGCCGACTACCTGCGTGGCTTCCCGAAGCACAACGTGGTGCTGCTCTCGGTCGAGCTGTGCAGCCTCACCGTGCAGCGCGAGGACGTGTCGATCTCCAACCTCATCGCGGCCGGGCTGTTCGGTGACGGCGCGGCGGCGGTGGTGCTGCGCGGCGGAGACACCGGCGCGTCAGGCCCGCAGGTCGTCGACTCGCTGTCCGTCTTCTACCCGGACACCGAGGGCGTGATGGGCTGGGACTTCCTCGACACGGGCTTCAAGGTCGTGCTCTCGGCCGACGTGCCGACGATGGTGACGAAGAACGTGCGCGGCAACGTCGACGGCTTCCTCGCGAAGCACGGGCTCACGCGCAAAGACATCACGCACTGGGTCGCGCACACCGGCGGGCCGAAGGTGCTCGAGGCCTTCGAGTCGGCGCTCGAGCTGCCCGAGAACGCCCTGGCGCGGAGCTGGGAGTCGTTGCGCTCGGTCGGCAACCTCTCGTCCGCCTCGGTGCTGTACGTGCTGTCGGATCTCCTCGAGTCGAAGACGGCGAAGCCCGGCGAGCTCGGCCTGATGATGGCCATGGGTCCCGGCTTCTGCTCGGAGCTGGTGCTGCTGCGATGGTGAGCTCGCTCTGGCTCTACACCGCGCTCATCGCGCTCGTGGGAGTCGAGCGGTTGATCGAGCTCCGGCTCTCGGTGCGCAACGCGAAGTGGGCGTTCGAGCGCGGGGGCGTGGAGGTCGGTCAGGCGCACTACCGCTTCATGACGGTGTTCCACACGCTCTTCCTCGTGGCGTGCGTGGCGGAGCCGTGGCTGGCGAACCGGCCCTTCGTCGCGCCGTGGGGCTACGTCGCGCTGGGCCTCGCGGTGCTCGCGCAGTTGCTGCGGTACTGGGCCATCACCACCCTGGGCACGCGGTGGAACACGCGCGTCATCGTGCTGCCCGATTGGGAACCGGTGACCGGCGGGCCGTATCGCTACTTCCGTCACCCGAACTACGTGGCGGTGGTGCTGGAGCTGTTGGTGTTGCCGCTGGTGCACGGCGCGTGGGTGACCGCGCTGGTGTTCACCGTGGGCAACGCGCTGCTGCTGCGAGTGCGCATCCGGGTGGAAGAAGAGGCGCTCGGGTCAAAGTACGCGAAGGCGTTCGGGCTCGCGAAATGAAGACCGACGTCGCCGTCATCGGAGCTGGTCCCGCCGGACTCGCGACGGCCATCGGCGCGGCGCAACGTGGGCTCTCGGTGCAGGTGTTCGACAAGCAGGTCGGTCCCATCGACAAGGCGTGCGGTGAAGGGCTGATGCCGTCGGGCCTCGCGGCGCTCGAGCGGTTGGGCGCGCTGCGGCACCTCGATCGCTCCGACAGCGCGGTGTTCGAGTCGATCATCTACGTGCAGGAATCGGGGACGCGCGCGGTGGGCAAGCTGCCCGCCCCGGGTGGACTCGGCGTGCGGCGGCTCGCGCTCGCGGCGGCCTTGCGCAAGCGCGCGCTCGAGGTCGGGGTGGTGCTGCACGAGCAGACGGGCATTCGTTCGCACCGGCGCGGGGACGAAGGCGTCGAGCTGATCAGCGACGCGGCGACGTTTCAGGCGGGCGTGGTGGTGGCCGCCGACGGACTGCACTCCCCGAGTCGAGAGCGGGAAGGCCTCGCGGGACCGACCGCGACGTCACGCCGCTTCGGGCTGCGACGGCACGTGCGGATGAAGCCGTGGGTGAGCGCGGTCGAGGTGCACTTCGCTGATGGCATCGAGGCCTACCTGACGCCCGCGGGCGTGGAGCGAGTGGGCGTGGCGTTCCTCTGGGAAGACGGCGCGCTCGAGGGTGACGTCGGCTTCGAGGCGCTGCTCGCGCGGTTCCCGGTCATCGAGGCGAAGCTGAAGGGCGCGCCGTTCGACTCCACGCCGCGCGGTGCAGGTCCGCTGCTGCAGCACGTGAAGCGCCGCGTCGCGCCGAGGTTCGCGCTGGTCGGTGATGCAGCGGGCTACGTCGACGCCATCACCGGTGAAGGGCTCACGCAGGCGTTCGAGGGCGCAGAGGCGTTGGTCGACGTGTTGCCTGACGTGCTGGCGCGAGGCGGCGTGGTGGAAGCGTTCGCGCCGTACGAGCGAGCGGCGCACCGAGCGTTCACGAGGTACGCGCGGCTGGCGTCGACGTTGGTGTGGACCGCGCGGAGGCCGTGGCTGCGCAAGCTCATCGTCGGCTCACTGGCGCGAAGCCCGTGGCTCTTCGAACAAATCCTCCACCACACCCAACCTCTCCCTGCGAAAGCGGGGAGAGGTCGGACGAAGTCCGGGTGAGGGGCGGTCAAGGCACCGAGCCCGGAGCCCTCCGTCGCCAAACCAGAGCCACCAACCAGATCGCCGAACCCAGGGCCCCCTCACTCCCGCACCCACACCCGACGGCGAGGTTCCACGCCTCGGGAGGCTCGACCCCACCATCCCCGCCCTCCACGCTCGGCGTTCCGGCATCGACCTCGCCGGCCCCTGCGTCAACGACCCCCGCATCAAACACCCCGGCGTCGCTCTCGCCCGCATCAACGACCCCGGCGTCGACGACCCCTGAATCAACCCCGGCGTCGACGACCCCCGCATCCACCATCTCCCGCACCACGCGCGCCCGCGCGGCGAACGAGTTCCACGCCGCGGTCGCGTCGAACACCTCGTACGTCAACAAGCTCTCTCCCGGCGCCCCGGTGACCAGCCGCGGGAGGGCCTGCAGCTCCGCGCTCGTCGACAGCACGAACGGGCTCGCGTCGAGCACCGTGCCGTCCTCCCCCACGCGCACGCCGACGATCGACGCGCCATCGAGCAGCCACGCCACCAGGTACGAGCTCCCGGTCCACGTCGCAGTCGGGACGGCATCGACCCCCGCACCGCTCAGCAGCACCGGCGCGTCGAGCACCTGCCCCGCCTGGCTCACGCGGCTCGCGTAGATGTCCGACACCGAGCCCGCCTCGGACCACGCGACGAGGAAGTTCGACGGCCCGCCCGCGACGCACGGGTTGGTCTGGTTCCCCGCGCGCCCCGGGGTCAGCGACGTCGGCGCGAGCACCACGCCCGCGTCGTGACGCCACAGCGCCCCCACCACGTCGAGCCCGGCGTCAGTCGCGCCGTGGAGCACGACGAGCAGCTGCTCGCCCGACTGCGCCATGCGCACCGACGCGCCGCCCGACGCGACGTTGCCCAGCGAGACCTCGGCCTCCGCCACGCCGGCGTCGGGCGCGGTGCGCCGCAGCGACACCTCGGCGTTGAAGCTCTGCTTGAACACCGTCACCCACGAGTCGATGAACCACCGCGAGTCGTGATCGATGACGAAGCCGCCCCGGTCGTTGAGCACCGGCGCCGGGGAATCGAGCGGCACGCCAGCCGACGTCACGCGGCGGCCGCGCAAGGAGGTCTCGCTCCCGTTGTCGCCCCAGGTGACGAAGAAGCCCGCGTCGTTGCCGGCCACCGACGCATAGCTGCCCAGGATCGCGGAGCTCACGGTCAACCGCACGCCCGCGTCCGGCAACAGCCGCTGCCCGCTGGGAGTGAGCAACTGGCCCACCAGGTCGGCACCCGCGCCGTTGATGCCGTCGTCGCGCCAGCCCACGAAGTAGGCCTCGCCGTTCCACGCCGCGTTCGGGTACCGCTGCCGCGTCGCCGAGGTGCTGATGGGGAACCCGGGCGTGCCCGAGACGGTGGGGTCGAAGCCGAGGTTCCCGGCGACCACTCGGGTGCCCATCACGTCGAGGCCGTTGACGAAGTCCGGCGCGTCGCCGTGAAAGACCACCAGCAGCTCGTTGTTCATCTGCGCGAGCACCGGTGACGAGCGCACGAAGCCCGACTGGGTGACGTTGAGTTCGGCCGAGAGCGAACCGCTGGCGTCGACGCGCCGGCCGTAGATCGCCGTGGGTCCCGAGCGCTGATCATTCCACGCGACGAACCACGCGCCGCTCGCCGCTTCGAAGGCCCGGGGCGCGCTGACCTGGGTACTGCCGGTGCGCAGCGTGAACGGCCCGAGCGCGGTGAAGCCCCCTTCCGTCAGCACACCGCCCTTGAGCTCCGTGCCGCCCTCGGCCCACGCCAGCAACACCACGCTGGCGCTGATCGAGAGCGTCGGCTGCCGTTGCGCCTGCGCGGTGGAGGGCCAGGGCGCGCTCACCGCGCCGACCGTGCCCGTCACGCTGACCGGCGCGAGGAGGATGTTCGCCGGGCTCAGCCGATCGTCTTCCCACGCCACCAGGAAGTCCGAGCTGGTGGCCACCACCGCCGGCGCGAGCGCGCTGTTCGGCCCCGCGCCGATGGCGAAGTCGGCCTGCGCCACCGTGCCATCGAGGAGCACCACCGCGCCGTGCACTTCCTTCTGCGCGCCGTGGCCGCCCCAGGTGACGAGCCAGCGCGTGCCCGCCGCGTCGGCCGCGAGCGCCGGAGCGCCCGGCCCGCACGCCCCGGTGGACAACGTGACGGCGGCGCCCAGCGGCGCGAACGAGGCGTCGAAGCGCTGCGCCTGCACCTCACCGCCGCAGGTCCCGATCGCCGCGTCGACCCACACCAGCAACAACGTGTCGGTCGCCAGCGCGAGCGCGGGGCGAGACTGCGTGAGCGCCCCACGCACCAACGGCACCCCGGTGCGATCGAGCGGCTGCGAGCCCGACACGCGCGCACCCCACAGGTCGGTCGATCTCCCGTCGCGACGGTCTTCCCACGCGACGTACACGACCCCGGCGCGCGCAGTGGCGGTCGCGTTCTGCTGGTGGTCACCCGCCCGCCCGATGACCGGCTCGGCGAGCGGCAGCTCGGGGCCGACGACGGGGGCTGCAGCGGCAAAGAGACACCAGACCGAGGCGAAGAAGAGAGGCCGGACCACGGCGGCACCCTAGCCCACGCCACGCCCGTGGGCCGCTCCCTGCGCCAGCGGACGACGTCACCGAGTTGTCGTTCGACGGGTGACGACCTCCGTACTAGGGCTCGCGCGCCGTACACAGCGAGGTGAGATCATCATGCAGACGCGCGACTTCGAGAGGGTCCTTGTTTCCCTGGCGGTGCTCACGATGGCCTGTGGCACGACGCCCGCCACGATGCCGGACGGCGGCTTCGATGCGGGCCTGATCGAGGAGAAGCCGGCCCTCTCGTGCTCAGGTCCGCTCGATCCGCTGAGCTGCCCGAGCCCCGGCCCCGCCCCCACCGACCCGGCGGCCATCACCTCGTTCGTGAAGACGTCCGCCATCCCGCTGCGCTGCTGACCAGACAACGCCTCGGCCGTGTGGGACGTGCGGCCCCTGATCGAACTGTACGGCCCCCAGAAGGTCTTCATGGTCGGTGAGGTCCACGGGACGAACGAGATCGGGATCCTCAGCTCGGTCCTCTTCGAGCAGCTCGCGACGCAGCGGCTGGTGAACGTCCTCGCGTTCGAGTTCCCGATGGATCTGGGCGAGGGGCTCGATCAGTACGTGCAGACCGGAAGCGATCCGGTGGCCAGCCAGGTCTTCGCCTACTTTGCGCCGAACATGTTCAGCAACCTCCTCACCCGGACTGCACGAGAGGTCGTGGTGAAGGGAACGCCGATCCGGCTGGTGACGGTCGACATCCCCACCGACACCGGGCCCGCCATCTCGGCGATCCAGGCGGTGGCGACGAAGCTCACGACGCAGGCCTCGACCGTGCTCGCGACGCTGCCGACCTCGACCACCCAGCCGCCGTCGCAGGAGGAACTGACCAGGGTCAACGCCTACTTCGATCACATCATGGCGTCGAAGGCCGCCATCTGCGCGGAGCTCACCGCCGAGGACTGTGAACGGCTGGTGGCGATGACGCACGCGTTGTGGGCGACGGCGTTCCGTGGCGCGCCCCCAGACGACCAGGTGTGGTTCGCGCGTCGGGAACAGGTCCTCTACTACAACCTCAAGTCTGCCCTGCCGTCGCCATCCGACCGCCTGTTCCTCCACATGGGCTCGGCGCATACCAACAAGGCGGCGGGGTCTGCGGGCAGCAGGCTGGCTCACGAGTACGCCCTCACCAGGGATCAGGTGTTCTCCGTGGCGCCCGCCTACGGCGACGGCAGCGTGGTGTCCTTCGGAGGGGACCTCACTCTCGCAGGCGAACCGGCGACGCTCACCGCGGCGCTCACCGATGCCCCCAGCGACCCGCTGTTCGTCTCGACGACGCGGCCCACCGAGACCTGCGCAACGAACCCCTTTGGCGTCGAGCGAGAGGGCCCGCCCGGCAGCAGGACCCGGGCCGAGAGCTACGACGGGTACATCCACTACGGGAAGCTGACGTCTGAAGAGCGCCCGAGCGACACGACGTTCTCGCGCGACATCCCGGTCGTCACGAAGAAGGCAGGCGCTGGCGGGGCTGCGCTGGCACAACGAGTGCGCGCGCACCTCGCACAGGTCGAGGCGAACGAGCGCCGCGCCCTCGAAGCGCTTCGCCGCCGATAAGCCCGCGACTTCCTCAAGAATCTGACGCTGTGACGGCGCGGAAGCGTTGATTTCCCTGCGGCGTGTGGGTGGCCTGCGGCGTGCTTTGCGCCGGCCGCATGCGCCTCTTCGCCCTCTGCTTCCTGAGCCTCGCCCTCGCCTGCGGTCGAGACGTGCCCGAGACGTTCTCCCCCGGAGGCGCGGCCTCGAGCACGCGGCTCGGCCCGCCGACCACAGACGCGGGCACGTCCGGAGCCGGGTGCGGGACGGTGCCCCTGGGGCCTGACTGTTGCGAAGCCGGGCGTCGCGTCGGCTCCGCGACCTGCATCGCCGACTCGTGGACCTGCGGCGCCGGCAGCGTCTGCACCTGCGCGGGCAAGGCCCAGCCGTTTCTGTGCGCCGAGTATTGTGGGTCCGACGCGTTCGCGGCGCCGGAGTGCATCAACGGCGAGTGGAGCTGCGCGCGGCCCACCATGCCCACGTCGATGTGCCGCTCCGACACGTGCTGGGGCGAACCGGGCGACTGCTGCGGCGCGCCGAGCTGCGTCGATGGCGGCTGGGTGTGCGGGTTCACGCCGACGGGGTGCTGAGCTCGGCGGCGACGATTCACGCCCGCTCCGACCCACGCCCACACGGCTCGTTGGTAGCGTGTCGCGCGTGACCGCCCCTACCGTTCGCGAAGGCGCGCTGATCAAGGGCTACCGCGTCGGGCGCTGCATCGGCACCGGCTCGATGGGCGAGGTCTACGAGGCGAAGCACGAGACCACCGGCAAGCGGGTGGCGCTCAAGCTCCTCAAGCACGGCGCGGGCACCGAGCTCAACGCGAGCCGGCGGCTGCTGGAAGAAGCGCGCGCGGCCAACGCCATTCGCCACCCCGGCATCGTCGAGGTGCTCGACGTGGGGTTGATGGGCGAGCGCCCGTGGCTCGCGCTCGAGCTGCTGGTGGGCAAGCCGCTGTCGGTGCGCCTCAAGCAGGGGCTGATGCCCATCGACGAGGTGACGCGCGTGCTCGAGGGCATCCTCGCGGCGCTCGGCGCAGCACATCGGGCGGGCGTGGTGCACCGCGACCTCAAGCCCAGCAACGTGTTCCTCGTCGATCCGCCCGCGAGCGCGCGCGTGAAGCTGCTCGACTTCGGCGTCGCGCGACGTGAGGGCCGCACCGAGCAGCTCACCGCGGCCGAGATGGCGGTCGGCAGCATGGGCTTCATGGCGCCCGAGCAGTTGATGGGCCACGCGGTGCCGTCGAGCGACCTCTACGCGGTGGGCTGCCTCGCGTTCTTGATGCTCTCCGGGAAGCCGGTCTTTCCGCTGAAGAACATCCCCGACAACGCGCGCATGCACGTGATGGACAAGCCGCCGCGGCTGCGCTCGCTACGCCCTGAGGTGCCGCCGGCGCTGGAGACGTGGGTGGAACAACTGCTCGCGAAGACGCCCGAGCTGCGGCCCCCCTCGCCAGACCTCGCGCTCGCGGCGCTGCGCGGCGAAGACGGCGGCTCCCGCACCGAGGTGGTGGCGGCCTTCGTGCCCGGCGTGCCGACGCAGCCGCACGCGCGCGCGGCGACCCACACCATCGACGACGTCGGGCCTGACGAGACGTTGATCGACTCCTGATCAGCGCGGCTTCGCCACGAAGCGCCGCATCGTCCCCTCGCTGCGTCGCCCTTCGTCGTCGATGACGAAGCCGCACGCCTCGACGGTCTGCTCGGTGCGCCGGTTGGGGTGACAGCCACCGGCCACCGCGGTCCACGCCGGCTGAATGAAGTCCTGCACCGGGCCATACCAACCGTCGCTGCGCACGTGCTCGAGCATGCGCAGCGAACCCTCGGGCGCGAGCACACGCTTCACCTCGGCCAGCCCGAGCTCCGGTCGCGGCACGCTGCAGAACACGAGGCTCGACACCACCGTGTCGAACGCACCTTCGCGAAAAGGCAGCGCCTCGGCGCTCGCCCTGACGAACAGCGCATTCGGTGCACGGCGCCGCGCGACCTTCAGCGCGTCGGCCTCTGGCTCGACGGCGATCAGGGTCACCCCGGCCTCGTAGCGCGGGAGGTTCCGCCCGGTGCCGCAGCCGACCTCCAGGGTCCGTCCTTTCGCGCCCTTCGCCAGCCAGTCGCGCCAGCGCGAGAGCCCGCTGCGCTCCATGAAGAAGCACATCGCGTCGTACACCCAGGGGATCTGCTCGACGCCTCGCATGGTGCCGATGCCGTACGCCGAGCGTCCCCCTGCGCGCAACTGGCGCACGTCGCTCGGTACCTCTGCAGATCCTGCGGCGCGCAGGAAAAGTGGACCTGATCACTCGCCTTTCGCGCCTACATCGCTCTGTCACAGGGAAGTCATGAGATTGCCTGTCGAACCCCGAAGCGTGCCGCGCGCGACTGATCCGTGGCCCGATTGATGAACAACGGCCCCCGGCGAAACGCCCGACGCGTCACGTCACGGAGGCCACATGAGTGCGATTGATTTCTGGCTGCAGAACAGCCGGACGGCGAAGTCCCTCGAGGAGTCGGACGCAGTCGATCGTGCCGAGAAGCGCTTCGGCCTCCCGCGTCGCGAGTTCCTCAAATTCGCAGCAGGGCTGGTGGCGGCGATGGGCCTGCCCAACACGGCGCTCGGCGCGGTCGTCAACGCGATGACGCAGCCGCGGCGGCCGGTGGTGCACTGGCTCCAGTTCCAGGAATGCACCGGTTGCACCGAGAGCCTGCTGCGGTCCGAGCACCCGACGCTCGACAAGCTGATCCTCGACCTGATCAGCCTCGACTACCACGAGACGCTCTTCGCGGCGGCGGGGCACCAGGCCGAAGAGGCGCGCGTCGCGTCGATGAAAGAGAACAAGGGCAAGTACATCCTGGTGGTCGAAGGCGCGATCCCCACCAAGGAGAACGGCATCTACTGCAAGATCGGCGGCCGCACGGCCATCGACCTCTTGAAGGAGAGCGCCGCCGACGCCGCCGCGGTCATCGCCATCGGGAGCTGCTCGTCGTGGGGCGGCATGCCGTCGACGACGCCCAACCCCACCGGCGCCAGCTCGGTCGCCACCATCCTCGGCAAGCCGGTCGTCTCGATTCCGGGGTGCCCGCCCAACCCGTACAACTTCCTCTCGACGGTGGTGCACTTCTTGACCTTCGGCGCGCTGCCGGAGCTCGATGAGAAGGGCCGCCCGAAGTTCGCCTACGGCCGCCTCATTCACGAGAACTGCGAGCGCCGCGCGCACTTCGACGCGGGCCGCTTCGCGATGCAGTTCGGCGACGACGGTCACCGCCAGGGCTGGTGCCTCTACAAGCTCGGCTGCAAGGGCCCCGAGACCTACGCCAACTGCCCGCAGATTCTCTTCGGTGACGCGGGCACCGGCACCTGGCCCGTGGGCTGCGGCCACCCGTGCATCGGCTGCACCGAGCAGGGCGTCGGCTTCGAGAAGCCCATCCACTCGCTGGCGGTGCTCAAAACGGTGACGCCGCCGGTGCAGTTTGCGCGGCCGGCCGAAGAGCAGGGTCAGGGCGCCACCATCGCCACCGCCGGCGTCGCCGCGGCCATCGGCGGTCTGGCCATCGGCGCGGGCCTCAAGCTCGCCGACAACCTCGGCAAGCGCGACGACGACAAGCCGTCGAAGCCGCAGTGACTCGAAGGAGCCCACCATGTCGATCGATCGACGCAGGTTCCTGAAGCTCGCGACCGGCACCACGGTCGCGGCGGCCGCTTCCACCGCGGGCATCGCCGAAGCGCGGCCCAACAAGAAGATGCCGGAAGAGGCGGTGGGGCTGCTCTTCGACGGCACGCTGTGCATCGGCTGCCGTGCGTGCATGCCGGCGTGCAAGGAGGCCAACGGCATGCCGCCCGAGTTGACGCCGCTGAAGGTGGGCGGCGAGGCGGTCAACAACGTGTGGGACGCCCCGCTCGACATCAGCGGCAAGACGCTCAACGTCATCAAGGCCTACGTCAACGGCACCGCGCTGACGAAGGACGCGGAGATCGACGGCTTCGCCTTCACCAAGAAGTCGTGCCTGCACTGCGTCGACCCGTCGTGCGTGTCGGCGTGCCCGGTGTCGGCGATGACGAAGGACCCCATCAACGGCATCGTCAGCTACTCGGTCGACGCGTGCATCGGCTGCCGCTACTGCGTCGCCGCGTGCCCGTTCGGTGTGCCGCGCTTCACCTACGACACGCCCGACCCGAAGATCTCCAAGTGCCAGTTGTGCAAGCACCGCCTCGCCGACGGCAAGTACGCGGCGTGCGCGGAGGTCTGCCCGACCGGCGCGACGTTGTTCGGCAAGGTGAAGGACCTCAAGGCGGAGATCGCCCGCCGCAAGGCGCTGCCGCCCGGCACCACCACCACCTTCCCGCGCGGGAAGATCGGCGGCGGTGACACCTACGTGGGCACGGTCGGCAAGTACGTCGACCACGTGTACGGCGAGAAGGAGATCGGCGGCACCCAGGTGCTGCACCTCTCGGGCGTGCCGTTCGAGCTGCTCGACAAGCCGCCGCTGCCCGACCTCGCCCCGGCCGCCGCGTCGGAGACGATTCAGCACGGCGTGTACTACGGCATGCTCGCGCCGCTGACGTTCCTCGGCATTCTCGTCGCGGCCGCGCGGAAGAACATGATCAGCCGCGGCGTCGAGCCGCCCGACGTGCCGCCTCCGCCGAAACCGTCGAGTGAAGGAGGCAAGCCATGAGCGCCGAACCGATGCAGGTGCAGCATCACGCGCCGAGGCCGGTGGGCGGCAAGCTGATCACCCCCGCCACGGTGTTCCTCGGCCTGATGGTGCTGGCGATGGCGGGCGTGCTGCTCGTGCGCTTCGTGAAGGGCATCGGCGCCACCACCAACCTCAACGACGGGTACCCGTGGGGGTTGTGGATTGCGTACGACGTGGTGGCCGGCTCGGCGCTCGCGGCGGGCGGCTTCACCACCGCGCTGATGGTCTACATCCTCAACCGCGGCGAGTACCACCCGTTGATCCGCCCGGCGATGATCGCGGCGCTGCTGGGGTACATGCAGGCCGGTCTGTCCGTCATCTTCGACCTCGGCCGCTACTGGGACTTCTGGCACATCTTCTGGCCCAAATATGCGCAGGTGAACTCGGTGCTGTTCGAGGTCGCGTTGTGCATCACCGCCTACGTGGTGGTGTTGATGATCGAGCTGACGCCGGTGGTGCTGGAGCGCATGGGCATGGAGTCACCGCGGCGCCGCCTCAACCGCATGTTGTTCGTCTTCGTCGCCATCGGCGTGTTGTTGCCCACCATGCACCAGTCGTCGCTGGGCACGCTGCTGGTGGTGTTCGGCCCGCAGGTGCACCCGCTCTACCAGTCGAACTGGTTGCCGGTGTTGTTCCTCTCGTCGACGGTGGGCATGGGCTTCGCGGCGGTGACGCTGGAAGGCGCCATCTCGTCGATGGGGCTGCGCAGACCGTTCGAGAAGGAGATCCTCGGGAAGCTGCTCGGCGTGGGCCGCTACCTGATCATGATCTTCTTCGTGGTGCGCTTCGCGGATCTCGCGTGGCGCGGCGCGCTGGGCTTCGCGTTCAAGCCGTCGGCGCCGATGGTGACGTTCTGGGTCGAGAACTTCCTGATGTCGGTGCCGCTGTGGTTGCTGGCCACCGCCGAGTCGCGCACGAAGGCGAAGAAGGTCTTCCTCGGCGCGATGTCGATGGCGCTGGGCGGCGTGACGTACCGCATCGCGGCCTTCCTGGTGGCGTACGACACGGGCGCGGGGTGGCACTACTTCCCCTCGCTCGGGGAGATCATGGTCACCACCGGGCTCATCGCCTTCGAAGTGCTGGCCATCATCCTCGCCATCCGTCTGTTGCCGATTCTCCCCGCAGCGCCTGAGCAGTCTGCGTCAGGCACGAGGCCGTCATGAGCAAGCGAATCACCATCGATCCCATCACTCGCATCGAGGGCCATCTCCGCATCGACTGCGAGGTCGGCACCGACAACAAGGTCAGCGCGGCCTGGGCCTCGGGCACCATGTGGCGCGGCGTCGAGCAGATTCTGCTGGGCCGAGACCCGCGTGACGCGTGGGCCATCACCCAGCGCTTCTGCGGCGTGTGCACCACCGTGCACGCCATCGCCTCGGTGCGCGCGGTCGAGAACGCGCTCGACATGGCGGTGCCGAAGAACGCTCAGTACATCCGCAACCTGATGATCGCCGCGCACGCGGTGCACGACGAGATCGTCCACTTCTACCACCTGAGCGCGCTCGACTGGGTCGACGTCACGTCGGCGCTGAAGGCTGATCCGGTGAAGGCCTCGCAGCTCGGTGAGAGCCTCAGCAACTGGACCGGCAACGGCAAGAACGAGCTGACCGCGGTGCAGGTGAAGCTCAAGACGCTGGTCGAGAGCGGGCAGCTCGGCATCTTCACCAACGGGTACTGGGGCCACCCGGCGATGAAGCTCCCGCCGGAAGTGAACCTGCTGGCGGTGGCGCACTATCTCCAGGCGCTCGAGTACCAGCGGCAGGCGAACAAGATCGTCGCCATCCTCGGCAGCAAGACGCCGCACATCCAGAACGTGGCCGTCGGCGGCGTGGCCAACCCCATCGCGCTCAACAGCCAGTCGGTGCTGTCGGTCGAGCGGCTGCTGGCCATCAAGGAACACATCGAAGCGGTGAAGAACTTCGTGCAGCAGGTGTACTTGATCGACGTCGCGGCGGTGGCGGCCTTCTACCCGGAATGGACCACCATCGGCCGCGGGGTGACCAACTACCTCGCGTGCCCCGACTTCCCGCTCGACGAGAAGGGCACGAAGTTCGAGACGGTCGGTGGCCACATCGCCGGCGGCAAGCTCGAGAGCTTCAAGCCCATCGTGAAGTTCGGCGACGAGTACTTCCGCGACGGCGTGGCCGAGAGCGTGAAGCACTCGTGGTACCAGGGCGGCAAGGGCGCGCTCCACCCGTACAAGGGCGAGACGAACGCCGACTACACGGACTTCCAGGAGAACGGGAAGTACTCGTGGGTGAAGTCGCCGATGTTCCTCGGCGAGCCCGCCCAGGTCGGCCCGCTGGCGCGTGTGCTGATGGCCGTCGCCGCGAAGGACGAAGAGGTGACCAAGCACCTCACCAAGCTGCTCGGCATCATCGAGGCGGTGGGCAAGGTGAAGGTGCCGCTCGAGGGGCTGCACTCCACGCTCGGCCGGCATGCGGCGCGCGCGGTGATGTGCCAGCGCAACGTGGAGATCCTCGAGAAGCAGTGGCAGTTGCTGCTCGACAACGTGGCGAAGGGCGACGCGAACACCTTCGAGAAGCCGGTGTTCCCCAAGGGTGAAGTGCAGGGCTTCGGCTTCCACGAAGCGCCGCGCGGCCTGCTCTCGCACTGGATCGTCATCGAGAACGGCATCATCAAGAACTACCAGGCGGTAGTGCCCACCACGTGGAACGCGGCGCCGAAGAACGAGAAGGATCAGCCCGGCCCGTACGAGGCCTCGCTGCTCGACACGCCGCTCGCCGACCCGGAGCGCCCGCTCGAGGTGCTGCGCACCATCCACTCCTTCGACCCGTGCCTCGCCTGCGCAGTGCACCTGCTCGACGTGACGAAGGCGCCCATCGTGAAGGTGCGGGCGCTCTGATGAACGCCACCGACAAGATCGTCGTGCTCGGGGTGGGCAACGTCTTGATGTGCGACGAGGGCGTGGGCTGCCACACCGTCAACGCGCTCGAGCAGAAGTACGAGTTCCCCGAGAACGTGCGCTTCGTCGACGGTGGCACCAGCACGCAGGAACTGCTCGGAGATCTCGAAGACCTCGATCACCTCATCGTGATCGACGCGGTCAATTCAGGGAAGGAGCCGGCCTCGATGTTGAGGTTGGAGGGGGCGGCCGTTCCCGCGGCCTTCACCACCAAGCTGTCGCCGCACCAGGTGGGGATCTCGGATCTCCTCGCCACGCTCACGTTCATGGGGAGGGCTCCGAAGAACGTCGTGCTCTTCGGGGTGGAGCCGGTGCGGTTGCAGCTCGACATGGAGCTCTCGCCGAAGGTCGCGGCGCGGGTGCCGGAGCTGTGCTCGCTGGTGGTCGAGGAGCTCGGCAAGCTCGGCTACACGCCGCGCGCGCGGGGCTGATCAGCGCAGACCGGGGACGTTGAGCCGCACGCGGTACAGGCCGGTGCGCGCAGTGATGTAGAGCGAGCGTCCGTCGGCGTCTCCGAAGGCGCAGTTCGCGGGCTCTTCGGCGAGCGTGACGCGGCCGAGGTAGCCGGCGTCGGGGCGGTAGACCTTCACGCCCACCGAGGTCGAGACGTAGAGGTTGCCGTTGACGTCGACGGTGATGCCGTCGCCTCCTGCGCCGCCGGGTCCGCCTGCGCTGGTGAGCGTGAAGCGCGCGCCGTTCGAGGTGGTGCCGTCGGGCGCGACGTCGAAGCGCCGCACCTCCGAGAGCTGCGAGTCGGAAACATAGAGCGTGCGCTCGTCGGGGCTGAGCGCGACTCCGTTTGGTTGGCCGGTGGTGGTGGTGTGCACCAGCGAGAGTACGCCGCTCGGGTCGACGCGGTACACGCCACGGAAGCCGACCGTGCCGGTGCCGCCGTAGGTCGGGTCGGTGAAGTAGATGGTGCCGTCGCTGCGGACCACCGCGTCGTTCGGTGAGTTGAGCGTGCCGCCGTCGAAGGTCGAGGCCACCGTCGTCGTGCCGCCGTCGGGGCGGAGGCGCTGCACCTGGCCCTGGTGTTGGCAGATGATCAGATCTCCGTTCGGCGCGAGGGCGAGGCCGTTCGAGTTGCCACTCGGGGTGCGGAAGGTGGTGATGGTGCCGGGTGGCGTGAACTGGAAGATGCGGTTCGCGGGGATGTCGCTGAAGAGCAACGCGTTGAGCGACGGCATCCACTGAGGGCCCTTCGAGGAATTGGAAGCCCCCGTCGAGGCGCTGGGCCGAGCCTGCGTCGGCGAGCGGGTCGACGTTCTCGAAGGGGTTGCCGGCGTCGGGGAGTCCGGCGTCCGGTGTGCCCGCGTCGTCGGTCGTGCCGGCGTCGTCGGTCGCTCCGGCGTCGTCGAGCGTGGAGTCTCCTCCGCCGCCACCTCCCGTCATGGTGGTGCCGCCACCACCTCCACCGCCGGTCGTTGAGGGCGTGCCGGCGTCGTTCTCGCCGGGTGCACCACAGGCGACGCACACGACCGAGAGGATCAGGAGCAGGACTCGCATGGGGTGCGACCCTACTCGCGCAGCAACAGCGCCTGCATGGGGGCGGTCGTGCGCGACGCCTGCGCGGTGCACGACCCTGACAGCCCCTCGATTCCGAAGCGGCAGGGCCCAGGGTCGGGGCCGAGGTGCGCGGGCCCGTACTCAAACATGACGACGTTGAGGGGTTTGCCCCCCACTCGCGTCACCTTTGAGTACGCGCGCGGCGACCCTCGACCGGTCCGGGGCCATCGCGCCGCAAGAAGTCTACCTCCAGGGTCGATTTCTTGCGGCATCGAGACGCTCGGCTCGCGAGGCACGCCTGAGCCGCGCACGGCAGTCGGCGAGGTGCACCGCCACCACCCCGAAGCTCACCGGCACTTCGCCTGGATCCGCGCGGCGCGCTCGGAACTCCACGCACCCGCCGCGCCACCGAACCCCTGGAACATCGCCTTCAACGCCTCGCATCGCCCCGCGTCGTCGAAAGACTGATCAGCCCACACCCGCTGCTCCAGCGCATCGAGCGTCATCGGCCCGCGATCCATGCGCAGCCCGCCACCCGCGTCGGTGTCGAGCACCATGAAGCGCGACTCCGCTCCGTAGCCACCCCACTCCGGCAACGTGCCATCGACCCCGCGACCGGGATTGCCGGTGCGAGCGAACTGCACCCAGTACGAGCTCATCGCGCGCGCCAGCTTCACCCGCCCCACCTCGTTGTCCTTCGTGTTGATGCCGAACGGATCGAACTCGCTGGCCTCGTCGTCGAACACGAAGCCGATCTCCAACCCGTGCGCGGCGCCGAGCAGCTTCGGGAGATCCGCCACGATGTACTTCGGCTCTTCGTCCCAATCGAAGCGGTACGCGAACACCGGCGTCCCCGTCTGCTGCGCCGCCGTCGCCGGCAGATCCGTCCCCAGCGCCTTCCACACCTCGGAGCCCAACCGCGCGTCGCGCTCGAACGCCACGTCGTCCTTTACGTGGATGCCGAAGAACCGGCTCACGTACTTCGGGTTGCCGAGCATGAAGAGCTTGAGCTCGTCGCGGTTGGTGCCCAGCAGCAGCGGTACCGTCGACTGCGCGAGCGCCTCGACGACGCTCACCACCGGCAACACGTGCCCGTCTCGCAGCAGCGCCGGCGCGCGATACATGCCGAAGCCCGCCCTGGTGTCCTTGAAGGGACCGATGAGCTGCTCGGCCGTCAGCCCGCGCAGGTACGTCGCGATGGCGTCGGGTGACATCGCCGCGATCATCGCCTTCGCGCTCGCGCGGTCCTTCGCCTTCCCTTCGCGAAGCAACTGCATCACCAACACCTCGCTCGAACTCCCCTCAGAGCCCGGCTGATCAGCGTCGTCGGTGAAGTGCGAGGCCTCGATCAACGTGCGCGTCGCTGGCATGCCGCTCTGGCTGATGGCGCGATGAAAGAGCCCCTTCGACAGCGGAGAGGCGAGCAACGCGAAGACGTCGAAGCCGCCGGCCGACTCGCCGAAGATGGTGACGTTGTTCGGATCGCCTCCGAAGGCCGCGATGTGCGTCGACACCCAGCGCAGCGCTTCGATCTGGTCGAGCGTTCCGTAGTTGCCGCTGTTGTCTTCCGGGCTCGCCGTCGGGTCCAGCAGCGCGGGGTGATTGAACCAGCCGAGTACGCCGAGGCGGTAGTTCACGCTCACCACCACCACGCCGTGCTTCAGCGCGAAGTTTCGCGCGATGCCGTACACGTTCGCGGTGCCGATGGTGTTGCCGCCGCCGTGAATCCAGAACATCACGGGGCGCTTCTGCTGCGCGGCCTCCTCAGGCGTGAACGGCGGCGTGAAGACGTTGAGCGTCAGGCACGCTTCGTCACCGGCAACCGCAGCGTCGGTGCCCGTCGCCGCGAGCGGACCATTGAGCTGCGGGCAGAGCGGGCCGAACTTCGTCGCCTCTCGCGCGCCTTGCCACGGCTGCACCGGTCGCGGCGCCTTCCAGCGGAGCGCCTGAGCGTAGGGAACTCCGAGCCACGCCATGGAGCCCTGCGGCTCGACGAAGCCGACCAGCGTGCCCTCGGAGAGCTGCCGCGTGGCCTTCGTGTCGGCGACGCCGGACACCTCGTGCCAGGGGCGCAGCTTCTGTTGGCTGGCGCAGGAAGAGAGGACCGCGAGGACGAGCAGAGAAGAGAGCCGCATGCGCGAGATCTACCTCTGTCCGGGGCGCGGCTCGATCTCCGTGGTGGGCCGCTGGTAGCCTCGCCCGCATGCGTCACTTGTCAGACCCCATTGTTAGAAATCGCCGCGCACTTTCACGGAGGGCGGCCATGGCGCGGGCGAAGGGAAGAGACGTGGTGCTGGAACTGATGGATGCGGTCGGAGAGCTCGAGAAGACAACAGCGCTCCACGCAACCCAGTTGGGGGACATCGCGACGCTTGCGATCGAGACGAGCGCGAAGATGGTTGGTCTGTCAGGTCAGATGGGCACAATCTCGAAGGGGTTCTCGGACTTGTCCCGGCGCATGGATGACATGTCGAAGCGCATGGATGACCTGTCACAGCGCATGGACGGACTCACCCGAGTAACCGACAGCCTGGGGGCGGACCTCACGACGCAGGCTGAGAACGCCTTGCTGGCTTCCAGGACTGCTCACCAGCAGCAACAACAACTCGGTCGCGTGGCACGACTGCTCTCGGCCTTCGCCGATGGAAGCGACCACCGCTTCGCCGACATCGAGTCGCGCCTCGGGGCCCTCGAGAAGAAGACCGGCTGACCGCTACCCGCGGTACTTCCTGATCCGCGGTCGAACGCGCATCTGATCACCCTCGGGCTGGTGCTGCCGCGGCTGACACGTCGCGCAGAACACCGTCGGCTCGCCCGCCTGGGTGAGCGCTTCGAGCGCACCTCCACACTTCGCGCACGCCGCGCCCGCCACCAGGTTCAGCGAACCCTCGGCCTGCATCCCCGACACCAGCGCCTTCCACTCGGGCGGAGACAGCGACGCCGGGCTGCGTTCCGGGTGCAGCTTCGCGCGGTAGAGCGCTTCGACCACCTGATCATTCGTGAGCCCCGTCACGCGCTCATCGTCACGCAGCGCGACCTTCAGCTCCTGGTTGCTGCGGTCCAACGCCGACTGCAGGCGATCCACCGTCAGCCCGCGGCTCACGTCGAGCGCCCGCTTCTCCTTCGAGAGCGCGATGGCGACGTGGCTGGTCAGCTCGAGGTCCTGCAGGTGAATCACCGAGCCGTCGTCGAGGAAGAAGCGCGCGCGCGTCCACTTCACCTCGTCGGTCGCGCCGCGATGCAGGAACTTCGCCTTCGGGCCGAGCTGCACGGTGAGCGTCAGCCCGCTCGAGAACTTGAGCACCAGGTGCGCCCCGCGTCGCGCCACCAACGAGAGCCGGCCATCGAGTGACTTGAGAAGCCCGAGATCACAGCCGCGGAAGATGCGCGCGCCGGCCTCCGCTTCGGTGCGCGACAGGGTGCGCCCGGCGAACCACTTCTCGAGGCTCTGCTGGGCGAAGTCGATCTCGGCGGACATGCGCTGCGCGTAGCACGGGATGAGGAGCGAGGAGGTTCCGCCCCTCACCCTGCCCGCTCCCCGCTCCCGCAGGGCGAGGGTTAGCTCTTCGGGAAGAAGCGCAGCTTGAGCCACTCGGTCACCACCACGTACGCCGCGGTGATGCCCAGCAACGCGCCCAACACCGCCGGCGGCAACGGCACGAACCCCAGCACCTCCGCGCCGGGAATGAAGGGGATCGCGATCGCCACCACCGCCACGCCCACCGTGCTCCACAACAACAACCGCCCCGGCCGGCTGCGGAAGGCCGGCTTGCGCGAGCGCAGCACCAGCGCCACTACCAACTCGGTCAACAGCGACTCGACGAACCAGCCGGTGCGAAACACCTCCGGCGCGGCGTGAAACACGAGCAACAGCACCGCGAACGTCATCAGGTCGAACACCGAGCTCACCGCGCCGAAGCGGAACATGAACTGCCGCACCGCCTTCATGTCCCAGCGGTGGGGCTGCGAGATCCACTCGTCGTCCACCGCGTCGGTCGCCAGGCCCACTGCCGGAATGTCCGACAGGAAGTTGTTGAGCAGAATCTGGCCCGCGAGCAGCGGGAAGAACGGCAGCACCACCGACGCCGCCGCCATGCTCAACATGTTGCCGAGGTTCGCGCTGGTGGTGGTCATCACGTACTTCAGCGTGTTGGCGAACGTCTTCCGCCCCGCCACCACACCCTCGCGCAACATCGCCAGGCTCGGCTGCAACAACACGAAGTCGGCTGCCTCGCGCGCCACGTCGACCGCCGACTCGACCGAGATGCTCACGTCCGCCGCGTGGAGCGCCGGCGCGTCGTTGATGCCGTCCCCCATGTACCCCACCACGTGGTTCATCTTCTTCAGCGCGAGGATGATGCGTTCCTTCTGGTTCGGCTCGACCTCCGCGAAGAGGTCGGTGCGCTCGGCCCGCTGCCACAGCGCCTCGTCGTGCATCACCGAGAGCTCCGCGCCCGTCAGCACCCGCTCGGCCGACAAGCCGATGACCGCAGCGAGGTGCTTCACCACGTGCACGTTGTCGCCGCTGATCACCTTCAGCGACACCCCCAGCTTCTGCAGCGACGCCACCGTCTCGGCCACGTCGGCGCGCGGTGGATCGGCGAAACGCAAGAAGCCCTCGAGCTGCAGCTCTCGCTCGTCGGCCTTCGACCACTGCGCCTGCGGAGCCACCACGCGCGTCGCCACCGCCAACACCCGGAAGCCCTGCGCGCCCTGCTCGGCCACGTAGCGCTCCAGCTCCGCCCGCGCTGCGTCGTCGAGGCCGGCGCACACCGAGAGCATCGACGTCACCGCGCCCTTGGTGATCATCCGCGGGCCGTCGACGCTCTTCACCACCACCGACAACCGCTTGCGGCCAAAGTCGTAGGGAATCTCGTCGAGCTTCTCGGGCACCGGCAGCCCCGCGCCTCGCCCCGCCACGACCAGCGCTTCGTCGAGCGGGTTGGCCACGCCCGACTGGAGCACCGCGTTCGCGTAGGCCAGCTCGAGCACCCGCGCCGACACCGCGCCCTTCACGTCGACCGCCGCCTCGAGCCGCATCACGCCCTCGGTGAGCGTGCCCGTCTTGTCGGTACACAGCACCGACATGCTCCCGAAGTTCTCGATGGCGTTGAGCCGCCGCACCAGCACGCCCTGCTTCGCCATCGCCGACGCGCTGCGCGCGAGGTTCACCGCGAGAATGGCCGGCAACAACTCCGGCGCGAGCCCCACCGCCAGCGCGATGGCGAACAACAACGACTCGATGGCCGGCCGCTGCGCGAGCAGGTTGAGCGCCAGCACCACGAACGTCATCACCACCATCACCTTCGTCAGCAGCGCGCCGAACTGCCGCAGGCCACGATCGAAGTCGGTCTCCGGGGGCCGCAGGCGCAGCCGGTCGGCGATGTGACCGAACTGCGTGCGCTTGCCGGTGTCGACCACCAGCACCTTCGCCGTGCCGCTGCGCACGTGCGTGCCGAGGAACACCGAGTTCTTCCGCTCGACGAGCGCCTTCGCCGTGGGCAGCGCGCCGGCCACCTTCTCGACGGGGAACGTCTCGCCGGTGAGCACCGCCTCGCTGACGAAGAAGTCGCGCGCCTCGAGCACCAGCCCATCGGCCGCGATGAGGCTCCCGGCGCCGAGCAACAACACGTCGCCCGGCACCACCTCACGCGAGAAGACCTTCGCCTCCACGCCGTCGCGCAGCACGCGCACCTTCGCGCTCACCCGCTGCCTCAGCGCGTCGACGATGCGGCTGGCGGTGAACTCGCGCCAGAAGCCGACCGCCGCCGACGCAAGCACGATGACCACCACCACCACCGCGTCGGTCCACTCGCGCGCCAGCGCCGACACGATGGCCGCGAAGACGAGGATCAACACCAGCGGGTTCGCGAGCTGCGACCACGCCAGCCGCAGCACGCTCAGCCGCTCGCTCGCGACCACCTCGTTCGGCCCGGTGGTCTGCAGGCGGCGCGCGGCCTCTTCGGACGTCAGCCCTGCGGCGGAAGAACCCAGCTCGCGGAGCACGGTGTCGCTCGGTGTCGTCCACCACTCGACCGTCATGCGACGAGCGGACTCCTTTGGGGGAAGCCGTGCAAGTGCTACTCCTGCGCGCGTGCTGCGTCGTCTCTCGAGCTGGTGGGCCACCCGGAGCCTGTTGATCGGCGCGGTCTCCGTCGGGCTCGACCTCGCCACCGGCGGCACCATCCTCTGGTTCGGAGGCCCCACGCGCATGGCGGCGATGGGCGGCACCACCGTCGGCTCGACGTGGACCTACTTCGCCAACCGCCACCTCGCCTTCCGCGACCACGAAGAGCCGGTCGCGAAGTCGGGCCTCAAGTTCTTCGTGATGCAGGCGGTGATGAGCGTGCTGCACGGCCAGGTGGTGGTGTGGCTGCGCGACGGGTACGGCATTCCCTACGTCTTCGCGAAGCTGATGGCCGACGTGATGGTGGTGACGGTGCCGCAGTTGCTGCTCATGCGGTACGTCATCTTTCCCCAGAAGAAGTCGAGCGGAGAGCCGTGAGGGCGCCGGTGCTGCTCATCGGCGCGGGGACCGGGGAAGCCACCTGCGGAATCCTCTACCTCGCCAGCTACCTGCGTCGGAACGGCGTCGAGGCCTTCGTGCGCCTCACCGACGACGACGTCACCGACGCGGAGATCTCGCGCTCGCTCGAGGGGCTGCTCGCGCAGGTGAAGCCGAAGCTGATCGGCCTGAGCCTCAAGTGGTTCCACCACGTCGGCCGCGCGAAGCGGGTGGCGCGGTTGATCAAGCGCATCGATCCGAAGGTGGAGATCGCCCTCGGCGGCAACAGCGCGTCGTATTGGTGGAAGGAGCTGCTCGGCTGGAAGGACATCGACCACGTGGTGCTGGGCGACGGCGAAGTGCCGCTGCTCGCGCTCGCGCGGGGTGATGAAGCGCCGCCCAACGTCGTCAGCCGCGGCCACGCTTCGAGCCGCGCGCCGATGACGTACATCCAGGGCACGAGCAGCAGCGAGGTGCACTACTCACACTTCGAGCAGCTCTTCCTCTCGCAGCTCGATCTCCACTCGTTCTCGGGCTGGGTCGCGCCGGGCAAGGGCTGCGGCGAGAACTGCCTGTACTGCGGCGGCACGCGCGGCATGCAGAAGGCCTCGTTCGGACGCGCGAAGCCGTTTCTCCGGCCGCTCGAGCAGGTGCAGCTCGACCACCGGGAGATCGCCCACCGCACCTGGCAGCTCCGCTACGACTTCGCGGGCAGCACCGCGGCGTTCCTCGAAGACGCGTGGGCCGGCGTCGATCTCTCGAAGCACAGCGTCACCTACTTCTTGTGGGGCGTGCCGCCGCCGGAGCTCGCCGAGACGCTCTCCCGCCACTTCCACCGCGTGTACATGGTGCTCGACATCGGCTGCTTCTCCGAAGCGCAGCGCGTCGAGACGATGAAGCGTGGGCTGCTCAAGCCCTGCCCCACCGACCGCGAGCTGTTCGACGTCATCGCGCGCTGCCAGAAGCTGCCGAACCTCGAGCTCGAGGTCTCGGGCATCGCCGGCCTGCCCTTCGCCAACCAGCTCTCGCTCACGCAGGAGCGCAAGCTCGTCGAGCGCGTGCTGCAGGCCGGCTGCAGCATCGGCTACCAGCGCCTCGAGTCGCAGCCGGGCGCGCTCGTCACCGAACACCCCGCGCGCTTCGAGATGATCAGCGAAGCGACGACCTTCGATGAGTTCGACGCGTACTTCACGCAGCTCGATCCGCACGAGCGCACGGTGCCCATGGTGCGCTACCGCGACGCGAAGTTCGAAGCCGCGGTGCAGCACACCGCCGACGAGGTCGACGCGATGGTGTGGGAAGCCGCCGATCGCCGCGCGCACGTCGAGGTGACCGGCAAGACGCGGCTGGTCGATCGCTCCGCCGCCCGCGAGGAGTTCGCGCTCGGTGACTGGCTCGGTCGCTTCCGCGTGCCCGCGCGCTTCGCGAAGGAGAAGGTCACCGTCATCCGCTCCGAGAACGGCGCCGGGTTGTCGTGCGCGCCGTCGGTGAACCCGCGCAAGTTCAGCGATCCGCTGCTGCAGCAGGGCGACGAGGGCACGGCGCTGCTCGCCACGCTCGACGCGTTCCAGAAGCCGACGGTGGTGAACACCGCGCTGAAGAAGCTCGGGCCCGAGTACGAAGAGGTCGTCGAGCACCTGGTCGCTGGCAAGTTCCTGCAGCCAGCCTGAGTCGGCTCGAGGGTAGGTTCGCGCGCCCGTGTCACGCCTCGCCGGTCGCTACGAGCTGGTGCAACGCCTCGCCGAAGGGGGCATGGCCGAGGTGTGGCTCGCGACCGCGCACGGTGGCGCCGGCTTTACGCGCCGGGTCGCGGTCAAGCAGCTCTTCCCCCGTGAGCAGGACGGCGGCGCCTTCGAGCGCATGTTCCTCGACGAGGCGCGCATCACCAGCCGGCTCCACCACGCGGGCATCGTCGGCATCCTCGACTACGGCGTGGAAGCCGGCCGGGCGTTCCAGGTGCTCGAGCTGGTCGACGGCTTCGACGCCGCGCGGCTCGCGCAGTGGGGGCGCGCGCAGGGCAAGCCGCTCCCCGTCGGGCTGGCGCTGCACGTCTGCGCGGAGGTCGGCCACGCGCTCCACTTCGCGCACGTCGCGACCGACGACGCGGGCGCGCCGCTCAACATCGTGCACCGCGACGTGAGCCCACAGAACGTGCTGCTCTCGCGCGCGGGCGAGGTGAAGCTCTCTGACTTCGGAATCGCGTTCGCCGAGGGCCGCACCGAGAAGACCGTCGGCGGCGTCGCGCGCGGCAAGCCGGCGTACATGGCGCCCGAGCAGGCCGTGCGCGGCCCGATGGATGGCCGCACCGACGTGTTCGCGCTCGGGTGCGTGCTGCACGCGCTGGTGACGGGCGAGAGCGCGCTGCGTGACGAGAACGCGCTGGTGGATCTGCTCGCCGGGCTCGAGCTGACGCTGGGCACGCTGCCCGTCGAGGTGAAGGAGCTCGTCGCGCAGGCGACCCGTCGCAACAAGGCCGAGCGATTCGAGACCGCCGAAGCGATGGCGCTGGCCTGCGCGCGGCTCGTGCCGCAGTTCCTCGAGGGAGAACCGAGGAAGCTGCTGGCGGAGTGGGTGCAGTCGATCGCGCCGGCGCGGGAGGTGGTGGTGGTGACGCCAGCTCCTGAGCTGCCGCGTCCACGAGCGAGCGCACGCGCGTCGGTGGTGCTCGGAGTCGGTGCGCTGAGCGTCGTCGTGGCGGGGGTGTGGTGGTGGAGCTCGCAGGCGCTGGCGCCGGTGGTGACGGAGGTCGATGCGGGCGTGGAGGTGGTGGTGGTGAAGGAAGTCGAGCCGGTGGATGCGGGGCAGGTGGTGCAGGCGCCAATCGATGCGGGCGTGCGCGTGAAGCCGGTGGTCGAGGTGAAGCCGCGGGTGGTCGGGCGCGGAGTGTTGTCGGTCGGTGGCGAGCGACTGCTGCGCGGCGAGGTGATCATCGATGGCACGTCACGAGGCTTCGCGCCGGGGCGCTTCGAGCTGGCGGCCGGCGCGCATCGCGTCGAGGTGGTGTTGCCGTCAGGTGAACGAGTGGGACCGCGCGAGTGGATCATCAGCGTGCAGCACACCGCCTCAGCCCCCCTGACCTGGGAAGAGTAACCAACCTCTCCCCGCGAGCGGGGAGAGGTCGACGCGAAGCGGCGGGTGAGGGGCGTTTCCGGGCTCAGCGCTGAAAATCTGCCCCTCTCCCTGACCCTCTCCCCGGCTGGGGGCGAGGGAACTTCTGGTACATGCGGCAGATGCTCTCCACGCTTCTGCCGCTGCTGCTCCACGCTGGCGCGCCCGCGGTGACGGTGGTGCTCGAAGGCCCCGGCGCCGACGACGCGCGCCGCGCCGTGACGAGCCTCGCGCTGCCCGTCGAACTCCGCCTCGGCGAACGACCCGCAGCCGCCGCGCCCCCGCAGACCCAGTCACCCTGGAACACGCGCCTCGCCACCGCGCGCAAGGCCTACGTCAGCGCGCGCTTCACCGACTGCCTCACCGCCCTCGAAGGTGACGGCGCCACCACCGAGCTCCTCGCCGCCGGTGAACGCACGCTCGCCGCGCGACTGCTCACCTGGCGCACCGCCTGCCACACCGGCGCGAAGGAGCTCGAGCCGGCCCGCCTCTCCGCCGAAGCGCTCGCCATCTTCCGCCTGCCGCTGCCCGACGACATCGGCTCCACCACGCCCGACGTCGAGGCGCTCCTCTCGCGCACGGTGGCCGAGCGCCTCTCGCGACCCGCGAAGAAGCTCCAGGTCACCAGCACCCCGGCCGGCGCCACCGTCGACCTCGATGGGCGGCCCGCCGCCTGCACCACGCCCTGCACGATGGAGCTCCCCGAAGGCGCGCACGTGGTGAAGGTGTCGGCTGATGGCTACACCCCGCTCGCGCGCGCGGTGACCGCCGACGCCGACTTCACGCTCGTCGCCGCCGAGCCCGAGCTCGCCGCGGCCCAGTGGAACGCGCGACGCGAGCGAGGGGACGCGGTCGACTCCGACGCGTCGCTGCGCCTGCTCTCGACTTCACTGCGCGCGCCGCGCCTGGTGGTGCTCGCCACCGACCCCGCCTCGCCCCGCACCCAACGGGGCGCGCTGCTGGTCGACGGCGTGCTCGCCGCGCGCGCCGAGCGAGAAGGCGACACCGAGGGGCTCCTGAAGGACCTCCTCGTGCGCGGCCGCGTCGTCGAAGAGGCGCCGCCGCTCTACAAACGCTGGCCCTTCTGGGTCGCGGTCGGCGCCGCGGCGGTCGCGGCCGGAGTCACCACCGCGGTGGTCGTCGGCAACAAGCAGACCATCACCCGCGTGGAGTTCTCACCGTGAGCGCGCGCGTCCTCTGCGGACTGCTCCTCGCGCTCAGCGCCTGCGTCGAGACGCGCTCCGTGGCGCTCACCTTCGGCAGCGAAGGCGAAGGCCTCGACGGCTTCATGTGCAGAGACACGAGCGGCCAGCCGCTGCTCTCGCGGCTCGGCACCGACGGCAAGGCGAGCCTGGTCATCGACTTCGTGCGCCTCGGCGGCGTGCCCGGCTGCCGCACCGGCCAACTCGTGAAGTGGTGCGACACCCACGACTGCACGCCGATTCAGCGCACGCGCAGCTGCGTCGACGTGACACTGCCGCTGCCCGGCGCGCCTCGCGAAGAGCTGCGCGCCGCCCTGCTCTCCGCGCTGCGGGCTTCCGGCGCGAAGGAAGCGCTCGCCGACGCGCCCGACGAGTTCGTGCTGGTGCGCGCGGTGGGCACCACGCAGTCGTGCGACCAACTGTTGCCCGCAGGCGACGCCCCGCTGCCCTCGTTCGACGCCACGAAGCTGGTCGGCTGCGCGTACAGCTGCCCGGTGCTCTTCGACAAGGTGGAGCAAGACGTCTACCTCGGCTTCGAGACGCTCACCTCGATGTGCGAGCAGGGCGTGCGCACCTGCAGCGACGGCGAGCTGCACTGGCAACCCTGATCAGAACAGCGCCGCGCGCAGCACCTTCACCTGCTCGGCGAAAAACGCCTTCGTGACGTCCGCCTTGCGGAACACCGCGTCGAAGCCGTGGAACGCGCCGGGCACGAGGTGCACCTCGCACGGCACCCCGCTGTCCTGCAGGCGCTGCGCGTAAACGAGGTCTTCGTCGTGAAAGAGGTCGAGCGTGCCGACGCCGATCCACGCCGGAGGCAGCCCCTTCAACACCTCGCGCCGCGCCGCCGCCGAATACGGAGGCACCGTCGCGCCACCGGGCGCCGCGCCCAGGTACGACTGCCAGGCGAACGCGTTGCTGCCCGGAGACCACACCCGCACGTGGCGCGTGTCGTGATCGGTCCGCAGCACCGTGCGGTCGTCGAGCATCGGGTACACCAGCAACTGAAAGGCCGGCGTCACCTCGCCGCGATCGAGCGCGCAGTGCGCCAGCGTCGCAGTGAGACCGCCGCCCGCGCTCGCGCCTCCGATGGCGATGCGCGCAGGGTCGATCTGCAGCCGCGCCGCTTCGGCGTGCAGCCACCGCAGACCCGCATACGCATCTTCCGTCGCGGCCGGAGCGGGATGCGCGGGCGCGAGCCGATAGCGCACCGCCGCGACGGTGATCCCCAGCTCACGCGCGAAGGCGATGCTGTTCGCCTCGTCCTGCTCGGGCTGCCCGATGATGAAGCCGCCGCCGTGCATCCAGTACAGCGCGGGCGATGGCGCGGTGAGCGACGTCGGCCGGTAGAGACGCAGCGACACCGCGGGAGAACCTCCACTCGCGGGCACCTCGACGTCTTCGATGCTCAACCCCTCGACCGAAGGAATGCGGCCTCGCTTCGTGGTGGCAGCCAGCGCGCGCAGGCGAGGTCCGAACGAGAACGAAGGAAAGAACCGGGCCCACCGGAGGTCGGGATGAAACGGGCTCACGCGTTGCTCCTCAAGCCGTGGCGCTGCAGCAGCTCGATGAGGTGCGAACGATCCATCTTCGCGTGGCGCGCGGCGGCCGAGACGTTGTTCTGCGTGAGCGCGAGCAACCGCTCGAGGTAGTGCTGCTCGAAGCGCGCGAGCACGTCAGCGCGGGCGTCCTTGTACGTGCGCTCCGGCCCGGGGAACGCCGCACCTTCCACCGGCGCCGCCTCGAGCATCGGCGTCTCACCCATCGCCAGCGTGGACTCGACGAGGTTGCGCAGCTCGCGCACGTTGCCCGGCCACTGGTGCGCGCGCAGCGAAGTGAGCACGTCTTTGGGGAAGAGCTGCGCCACCGTCGCTTCACTGCCCGCCTCGGCGAGGAAGTGCGAGATGAGCAGCTCGAGGTCTTCCACCCGCGCGCGCAGCGGCGGCACCTCGAGCTTCACCACCGCCAGCCGGAAGAAGAGGTCGAGCCGGAACTGGCCGCCGTTCACCGCCGCGCGGAGCTCCCGATGCGTCGCCGACACCACGCGCACGTCGACCGCGAGCTCTTCCGAACCGCCGACGCGACGGAAGCGCCGCCGCTCGAGCACCCCGAGCAGCGTGGCCTGCAGCGACGGAGGCAGCTCGCCGATCTCATCGAGGAACACCGTGCCGCCATCAGCGCGCTCGAAGGCGCCGACGTGCCGGCGCTCGGCTCCGGTGAAGGCGCCGCGCTCGTGACCGAACAGCTCGCTGGCCACCAGCCCCGGCGACAACGAGCCGCAGTCGACGGTGACGAACGGCTTCTTCGCGCGAGGCCCGCGGTCGTGGAGCGCGCGCGCAATGAGCTCCTTGCCGGTGCCGGACTCGCCCTGCAGCAGCACCGCGCTGTCGCTCCGCGCGGCCTTGTCGATGCGCGCCAGCAGGTTGCGCATCACCGGCGATGAGCCCTTGAGCGGCCCGAGCGCGTCGTGTTCGGCGAGCTCGACGCTCTTCGTCTGGCCCGCGCCGACCTCGAGCTGGGTCTGGCCCAGCGTCAACACCGTGCCCGGCGGCACCGCGGCTTCAGAAAGCGACAGCCCGTGCGCCCAGGTGCCATTGGTCGAGCCGAGGTCCTTCACCCACACCTTGTCGCCGCGCCGCGAGAGCTCGACGTGAAAGCGCGACACCGAGGGGTCCGTCAGGCGCAGCGCGTTGTCTTCCGCGAGGCCCACCGTCACCGCGTCGGTCGCGTCGGCCAGCGAGAGCCCGAGGTCCACCCCTCCGACGACCTTCAGCGACAGCGTGCGAACCGGCAGACCGACGAGGGCGATGGGTAGCGTGCCTTCACTCATGGAGGCGGCACCATAAGGCTGCAGGCTCCACCCGCCACCTGTTGGCTCGAGCCGACACCCCACGGCGCGCTCCCCGAGCGTGCGGGCCCGGTACGCGGCTTGCGATGCCCCGGCGCATGAACCTGAAACGAAAGATTCTCCTGGGACTCGTGACCGCAGCACTGACGGCCTGCCCACCCGCGTCGGGGACTGACGCAGGGACCGGCGGTGGAGGTGGGGGCGAGGTCACGGGCGGTGGTGGTGGTGGTGCGACGACCGGCGGTGGCGGGGGGGCCACCGGCGGAGGTGGGGGTGGCGGCGACGACGCGGGCATGACCGGCGGAGGAGGCGGCACCACGACGGGGCCGATCCTCACGCGCGCGGATCACTCGACGCCGGTGCAGATCTCCAACAACGACTCCGTGGTCGCGATGGTGAACCAGGACAGCAACTCGCTGGCGCTCTTCAACGCGGCCTCGAAGACGCGCTCGGCGCTGGTCGACTTCGGCGCCGACACGCAGCCGGTCTCGGTCGCCATTCACCCTGATCAGAAGACGGCGTTCGTGGTGCTGCGCCGCAGCCGGGTGCTGGCGAAGGTGACGGCCATCGACACCGTCGCGCCGGCCATCGCGACCGCGCGCACCAGCCTGGGCAGCGAGCCGACGGGCGTGGCGCTGTCACCCACCGGCGCCATCGCGGCCATCGCGAACTTCGGTGAAGGCACGGTGACCTTCGTGAACACCGCCGACATGAGCGTGCTGGGCACGACGGTGGTGGGCGGCAACCCGCGCGCGCTCGCCATCAGCAACGACGGCGACGGCGACGACCTCGACGAGAAGGTCTACGTGACGCAGTTCTTCGGTGAAGCGACGGCCGAGGTGTCTGACACCGGCCGAACCGGCAAGGTGATGGCGATCGACCTCTCGACGCGCGCGGTGACGAGCACCATCTCGCTGTCGCCCATCGCCGACACCGGCTTCGGCCCGCCGCTGGCGGATGGAGGCGTCGGCGCCAACGTGGCGTGCGCGCCCAACCAGCTCTTCAGCATCGCCCTCAACAACGGCAAGGGCTACGTGACGCACGTGTGCGCCTCGCCGCAGGGGCCGGTGTTCAAGTTCACCAACGTGTTCGCCGCCATCTCGGTGTTCGACCTCGCGACGGGCATGGAAGACACGGGACCCGCAGGCAGCGTCGCGCTCTCGAAGCTCGTCGCGGCGCAGGGCCCCTCGACGGCGAGCCTGCTCGGCGTGCCGGTGGGCATCGACTTCCGCCCGGGCACCAACGTGGCGTACGTCGCCAGCCAGGCCGGTGACGTGCTGCAGCGCGTGCACTTCCGCGGGACGACCGATGGCCGCGGCCCCGTGGTGCTCGGGCCCGACTCGGCCTTCGCGCAGATCTCCACGCGCGGCGCGGGCGGCATCAAGGTTCCGCTCGGCGTCGCCGTCGCCCACACCACCAACTTCGCGTACGTCGCCAACTGGGCCGAGCGCACGTTGTCGGTGGTGGACCTCGCGCAGCAGGCCTTCGATTCGGACATCGTCGCGGCCGACAAGCCCACCGCGGGTACGCGTGACGCGCGGGTGCTCGCGGGGCTGAAGTTCTTCTTCACCGGTACGGGGCGCTGGTCGGATCGCTCGGTCAACTCGTGCGGCAGCTGCCACCCCGACGGGTTGTCGGATCACATCACCTGGCTGTTCGCCGCTGGTCCCCGCCAGTCGACGCCGCTCGACGGCACCTACGCGAAGAACGACCCGACGGATCAGCGCGTACTGAACTGGACCGCCATCTTCGACGAGATGCACGACTTCGAGCTGAACACCCGCGGCACCGCCGGCGGCAAGGGCGCCATCACCACCGGGGCCGCGCCGAACGACGTCGCCTTCAACCTCACGGCGGGGATCTCGCTCGACGGCGGCACGGGCAACATCACGCGCAACGACTTCCTCTCCGGCAGCACCAAGTCGGTCGTCGCGTCGGCTGCGACGCTGAAGGACTGGGACGACATCGACGAGTACGTGAAGACCATCAAGCCGTACCGCCAGCCCTCGACGCTCGACGCGCAGGCGGTGACGCGAGGCCGCGCGCTGTTCCAGGCGAACAACTGCCACGCGTGCCACGGCGGCCCGAAGTGGACCGTGAGCCGCTTGCCTTACACTCCGTCGCCCGAGAAGAACGGCTCGTTGCCCGGCGCGGGCAGCCCTCCGGTCACGGCGACGGGTCTGCGGACCGAGACCCGCGCGGCGCAGTTGCCGAACGCGACGCTGAACACCGACACGCTGAAGGTCGACCTCGAGCGCGGCGTGGCGCTGGCTGACGGTGGCGTGGGGAACGTCGGCCCCGAGCGCGTGACGTGCGTGCTGCGCAACGTGGGCACGTTCGTGTCGAGCGCGGCGATCGAGCGCAAGGCCGATGGCACGCAGGCGCAGGGCATCAAGGGGTTCAACCCGCCGTCGCTGCTGTCGCTCGCGGCGGGTGCGCCGTACTTCCACCACGGGCAGGCGAAGCGGCTGGAGGATGTGTTCACCGCGACGTACGCGGGTCACCATCAGGCGCTGTCGGCGAACTTTCTCGTCAACGGTGGCACCACGACGAGTGAGCAGGCCGAGGTGGCGGACCTGGTGGCGTTCTTGAAGTCCATCGACGAGACCACGACGCCGTTCGCGATTCCGACGAATCAGGACATCTGCGTGAACTACTGAAGTGGTGGGCGCCTCTCGCGTGCTGAGCGCGAGAGGCGTGCCATTCTGCGAGCCATGACCGCGCTCGCGCTCCTCTTCCTCCTCACCGCGACCGACGCCGGCGTCGATCTACTGAAGGCCGAGTCAGCCGCGCGCAGCGACTCGCTGGTGAAGGAAGGCTTCAACCTCACGCACGGCTTCGGGGTCGCTGCCGGCACGACGATGCGCCGCGAGTTCTTCGTCCCTCCCACCGGCGACGCGCACCGGCTCCAACTGTGGGCGCGCAGCCAGAGCGGCGTGGTGACCGCGCGATGGCTCGGTCGCGACGGTGGCGTGATGGGCTCCTTCGAAGGCAACCCCGGCGAGCTCAAGCTCGAGCGCCCCCTGCCCCCCGGCCGTTACGTGCTCGAGCTCGACGCGACCCACGCCGGCGCCACCGTCGCGCAGCTCGGAATCAAGGGCGCGGTGATCAGCGCGTGCAGGCTCGACCCCGCTGCCAACGTGAGCGAGACGCCACCGAACCCCGCGCGCGGCTGGCACTGGCCATTCCTCCGCTACGTGCCGAAGCAGGTGAAGCGCGCGGAGGTGCTCGTCATCCCCAACAGCACCGGCTTCGTCAGCGACGACCTCGAGCTGCTCCGCGCCTCGGGGCGCTGTGAGCTGCAGCGCGCCCAGGCGATGGCGGATCAGCTCGGCGTGACCTTGATCATCCCGCTCTTCCCGCGCCCCGCGCTGCCCGGCGACGACGACAACCTCTACCTCCACGCCCTCACCCGCGCGGCGATGACGACCACCGAACCCGCCGTCGCGCGCGTCGATCGTCAACTGCTCGCGATGCTCGACTCGGTGCAGGCCGCGAAGGTGTTCCTCTGGGGCTTCTCCGCGTCGGGCTCGTTCGTGAGTCGCTTCGCGCTGCTCCACCCCGAACGCGTCGCCGCGGTGGCCGCGGGCGCTCCCGGAGGCTGGCCGATCGCCCCGCTCGCCGACGACGGCGGTGACGCGCTGCCCTGGCCGGTGGGCCTCGCCGACGTCGCCCAGTTCGAGCCGCTCGACCTCGCAGCCGCGAAGAAGGTGCGGTTCCTCTTCTTCCTCGGCGCCGAAGATCGCAACGACTCGGTCCCCTTCCGCGACAGCTTCTCGAAGCGCGACGAGGCGTTGATCACGCGGCTCTTCGGCAAGACCCCCGCCGAGCGATGGTCACGCGCCGAGGCGCTCTACCGCCGCGCGGGCCTCGACGTGGCGTTCAAGCTCTACCCGGGCGTGGGTCACTCCCTCTCGCCCGAGATGGACCGCGACGTGCTCGCTCACTTCTCGCGGTAGACCTTGCTGATCAGCTTGAGCTCGTTGGGCTGCCCGTACTCGATGAGCACTTCGTCATGAATGCCGCGCTCGGCGTTCTCGAGCACCACCGTGTCACCGACCTGCGCCCCGAGGGCCGCGTCGATCGGCGAGCGGCCGAGCTCCAACGTCGGGCGACCCGAGCTGGCCGGCGGAACGACCCGCACCGTCGTCGGAGGATTGGTCTTCACCGACAGCCGCACCGCCGCGCCACTGGGCGGCAACGACGGAGTGCGGTGACACGCCGTCATCGCCATCGCCAACACCACCAGGCCGAGTCGCATGAACGAACTTCTCAGCCCGCGGTGACGGAATTCGGCGCTGGCGACACTCAGCCGGGTGTGAGTCGATTGCTCCTCCCCGTGCCCCCGGAACCGCCCGACATCACGAGGCTCTACGCAGCGCACGCGCGGCAGGTGTGGCGCACGTTGCTCCGCCTCGGCGTTCCCACGGCGACCGTCGAAGACGCCGTGCAGGACGTGTTCCTCACCGCGCACCAGAAGCTCGCTGCCTTCGCGGGCCGCTCGTCCGAGAGCACCTGGCTCGTGGGCATCGCGGTGCGGGTCGCGGCGAACCAGCGGCGCCTGCTGCAACGCCGCGAAGTGGTGCGCCTGGTGTCGGGCGAGCTCGAAGATCCCGGCGCCGCGCCTGATCAACAACTTGAGCAGCAACGCAACCTGCGCGACCTCGAGCGCGTGCTCTCGCTGCTGCCGGCCGAACAACGCGAGGTGCTGGTGCTCATCGACCTCGAGCAGCTCACCGCGCCGGAAGTGGCCGAGGCCCTCGAGGTGAAGCTGAACACCGTCTACTCGCGGCTCCGGTTGGCCCGCGCGGCGCTCTCACGCGCCCTGACCCCGTCCGCGAAGGAGAGCGCATGAGCACGCCCGACGACGTTCCCCAGCCGGGGCCCGAGCTGATCGACCTCTACCTGCAGCACGAGAACACCGGCGAGCCGAGCGAAGAGGCGCTGGTGCGCGTGCAGCGGCGCGTGTCCTGGCTCGCCCGGCAGACCGCGATCGAACCGGCGCCGCGCCTGCGAGCGCCGTCACGCGCGTGGCCCTGGGCGACGGCGGCGGCACTCTTCCTCGCCATCGCGGCGCAGGGCCTCTACGCGCTCCAGCACTCCCGCACCGCCACCGCGCAGCAACAGGTCGAGCCGAAGCGCGTGGTGCAGGCCTACGCCGAGGGCTCCCTCGAGCGCGCGCTCGAGCTGGCCGCGAGCCCCGAGTGCGTCGAGCCGGTGTGCGCGCTGCTGCGCAAGGAGCTCGCCCACGCGGTGGAGCTGATCAAGCGCCTCGACACGCTCACCGAAGCCGAGCTCGCCGAGCTGGAGCGCGTCGATCGCTCTCTCGGCGTCGGCCCCGAGACCTTCATCGCGCACCTCATCGACAGCCGCCGCAAGAGCGCGCCGATGGAACCCTTCGAGACCTCCACGCCCCTCGAGACCGGCGCCCCGGAGGCCGTCACGCTCTTCGAGGCCGCGGTGAGGAACAAGCACGACAAGAACTACGAGCGGGCGATCGAGAACCTCACCAAATGCATCGACGTCGATCCGACCTACGCCGCCTGCTACCGCCTCCTGGGCACCGTGCATGCCCAGGTGGCCTCCCGCGACAACAGCGCGAGCGACCTAGAGAAGGCGCGCGAAGCGTACGAGCAGTTCCTCGAGGTCGCGCCGCCGGAAGACGAATACGTGCCGAAGGTGAGGGCCATCCTCGAGGCGGGCGGAGACGCCCACGTCGACACGCCGCGGCCGGCCCTCGACGGGCGGGAGATCACCGTGCTGCGAGGCGAAGTGCGCGACGTCTTCTTGCAGCTCGACATCCAGCGCGTCGCCGTGGGGGATCCGTCGATCGTCGACCTGAAGGTGCTCGGCCGCGGAAAGCTCCGCCTCATCGGTTCCGGGAGGGGCGCGACCACCGTGCTGGTGTGGCTCACCAGCGGTGAACGCAAGAGCCTCATCGTTCGCGTGCGCTGAACGTTCGCGGAGGTTGTGTCGCCGGCCCGCTGCCTTAAGGGTGAGTGTCCCCCGAGGAGGTCCGATGCAGCCTGGCTTTCACTCCGTTCGCGCGCCCGCGGTCGCTGGCGCCTTCTACCCGGCCGGCCTCGCAGCCCTCGCGAAGCAGGTCGACGGCTTCCTCGCCGCAGCGAGCGCAGCGGTTGCTCGGCCAAAGGCGCTCATCGTCCCCCATGCTGGGTATGTGTACTCGGGGCCCATCGCCGCGAGCGCGTACGCGGCCGTCGCCACGATGACGCCGAAGCCGACGAAGATCATCCTCCTCGGGCCGGCGCACTACGTCGGCTTCAGCGGCCTCGCGCTGCCCGGCGTCGAGGCGATGCTCACGCCGCTGGGCCTCGTCCCGGTGGATCAGGATCTCGCGGGGCGCGTGCGGCGCTTCCCCTTCGTCGGCGACAGCGCGCGCGCCCACGAGCGGGAGCACTCGCTCGAGGTGCAGCTCCCCTTCCTGCAACGCACGCTGAGCCACTTCACCGTGCTGCCGCTGCTGGTCGGCCGCGCCGAGCCCGACGAGGTCGCCCAGGTGCTCGAGGCCGTGTGGGGAGGCGACGAGACGTTGATCCTCGTGAGCTCGGATCTCTCGCACTACCGGCCCTTCATCGAGGCGCGCGAGCTCGACGCCCAGACCGCGCTGCGCATCGTCGCGCTCGATGGCGCGCAGCTCGATGGTGAACAGGCGTGCGGCGTGACTCCGGTGCGCGGGCTGCTCTCGGCGGCGCGTGAGCACGGGCTGACCGCGCAGGTGTTGGATCTCCGCAACTCGGGAGACACGGCGGGCGATCGCCAGCGCGTCGTCGGCTACGGCGCGTTCGCGTTCACGGAGGGCGCGCGATGAACGGCGGCGTGTTGCTCAACCTCGCGCGCGGAGCCATCGCCGAGCGGTTCGGCGCACCGCCCGTGCCGGTACCGCCCGACGCGTGGCTGCTCGAGAAGCGGGGCGTGTTCGTGACGCTCAAGGCGCAGGGCGCGCTGCGCGGCTGCATCGGCCAGGTCGTCGCGCGCTTCCCGCTCCACGAGGCGGTGCGTGAGGCGGCGGTGTCGGCGGCGTTTCGAGACCCGCGCTTCACGCCGCTCCATGAGCGCGAGCTGGCCGCGGTGCGCCTCGAGGTGTCGATGCTCTCGCCGCTGGAGCCGCTCGTGGTGGCGAGCGAAGAAGAGCTGCTGGCTCAACTGCGGCCCGGCGTCGACGGCGTGGTGCTCTCGCATCAGTTCCGCTCGGGCCTCTTCATCCCCGAGGTGTGGAAGGAAGTGCCGGAGCCGCGCGAGTTCCTCTTCCACCTCAAGCGCAAGGCGGGGCTTCCCACGAAGGGCTGGCTCCCCGACACGCAGGTGCAGCGCTTCACCGCCACCCACTGGGAGGAGTCATGAGCTCGCACCCCGGCAGGTGGTGGCACCGCCTCGACGACGGCCGCGTGCAGTGCGACCTCTGCCCACGCGACTGCAAGTTGAACGAAGGCCAGCGCGGGTTCTGCTTCGTGCGCGCGCGGCAGGGCGACGCGATGGTGCTCGAGACGTATGGCCGCTCATCGGGCTTCTGCGTCGACCCCATCGAGAAGAAGCCGCTGGCTCACTTCTACCCGGGCACCAGCGTGCTCTCGTTCGGCACCGCGGGCTGCAACCTCGGCTGTCGCTTCTGTCAGAACTGGGACATCTCGAAGGCCAGCGAGTGGGACACGCTCGCTGATCAAGCCTCACCCGACGCCATCGCCGCGCGCGCGCAGGAGCTCGGCTGCAAGTCGGTCGCCTTCACGTACAACGACCCGACCATCTTCGCGGAGTACGCCATCGACGTTGCGCAGGCGTGTCACGAGCGCGGCATCAAGACCGTCGCGGTGACGGCCGGCTACATCCACGCCGAGGCGCGACGCGAGCTGTACTCGGTGATCGACGCGGCGAACGTCGACCTCAAGGCGTTCACCGACGACTTCTACCACCGCGTCACCTTCGCGAAGCTGCAGCCGGTGCTCGAGACCATCGAGTACCTGGTGAAGGAGACGAAGGTGTGGACCGAGCTGACCACGCTGCTCATCCCCGGCCTCAACGACTCGGAGTCGGAGCTCGCGCAGCTCTCGGAGTGGGTGGTGTCGAAGCTCGGGCCCGACGTGCCGCTGCACTTCTCGGCGTTTCATCCCGACTTCAAGCTGCGCGACGTGCCACCGACGCCTCCCGAGACGCTCCGGCGCGCGCGGCGTCAGGCGATGCAGGCCGGCTTGCGGTACGTGTACACCGGCAACGTGCACGACGTGGAAGGCGACACCACGCTGTGCCACGCGTGCGGCGAGCAGCTCATCGTGCGCGATTGGTATGCGCTGCTCGACTACCGCGTGACGGAGCGTGGGACGTGCGCGAAGTGTGAGACGCCGGTCGCCGGGAAGTTCGACGCGAAGCCGGGCACGTGGGGGAGACGGCGACTGCCGGTGGTGATGCGCGCGGAGGGTTGATCAGTGCGCGTCAGCCACCAGACGATTCAGCTCAGCGCCGCTCAGTCGTCATAGCTGCCGTACGGCTGGCCAGTCTTGTTGGTGTGCGGCCCTTCCGCCGGGGCGCTGAGCTGAAACTGCACGGTGCCGCCCGTCGGCCCCACGTCGACCGTCTGCGTCGCGAGCGCCTGCCCACCCGCCCACGCCGACACGCGGTGCGACCCCACCGGCACGTTGTCGATGGTGAAGCTGCCGTCTTGCGCGACCTTCGTGAGCAACGGCCCCGGCGTCACCAGCAGCGTCGCGCTCATCCGCGCGTGGAGGTTGCAGAAGATCTCCACCACCCCCGGCTTCGTCATCACCCGCGTCTTCACCGGATCTCCCGCGCGCAACATGCCGAGGTCGAAGTTCTGCCCGGGCGTGAGCGAAAACACGTTGTGGTACACGACGTCGAGGTTCGGGAACGACACGCGCGTACCGCTCGCCACCGCCACCATGCGCGGGCTGAACTGCTTGTCTTCCTGTTTGATCTCCACGCCCATCGCGGGCGCCGGGCCCTTCACGTCTTCCACGAAGACCCACGCCGGGCCGCCGGTCGTCACGTGCACCTTGCCGGTCAGCGGGGCGCTCTTCACCGCGCGCGAACGCTCGACCACCGCCGCAGGCACCGCGGTCAGCGGAGGCGGCGAGCTCACCGGCATCGGCGGCGCCTCGGAGATCACCGGCGGCTGCACCTCGAGCCCATTCACCGCGCGGATCATCTGCGCCGTGCACTCGTTCTGCAGCTCGAGCATGCGCACCAACAACGCGCGCTGGGCGGCGAGCTCCTTCTCGAGCCGAGCGATCTCCTCGCGCGCCGAGACCTTCTTGTCGCCGCCGTCACTCGTTCCACTGATCAGCAGCACGACCACCGCCAGGACTCGCTTCATGGCCGGCTCCTTTCGTCAGTACGTGAGCACCAGTGAGCTCGTCAGCACGTCGTTCGCCACTTGCGGCACGCCGTCGTATTCGCCGTTGAAGAGGTACTCGGCCTTGAGCGCGACGTGCTCGTTGAAGGTCAGCCTCGCGCCGGCGGTCACGCGGTACGACTTCGTGAGGTACGCGCGCTCGTCACCGAGAAAGACGAACGCGTCGCGCAGCTCGCCGCGCACCAGCACGCCCACCAGCGAGGTGATGCGCCAGGTCACCGTGAGGTACGCACCGTGGTTGAGGTGCAGCCCGTACACCTGGTCCTGCGCCTTGCCCGGCGCCATGCCGCGCAGCCACTGCGCCTCCACGTCGACGCGGCCCTTGTGCCAGAGCAGATCGACGCCGACGAACCACATCGCGCCCAACGAATCGAGCGCACGGTCTTGCGGCCCCCACATCGCCGACACGCCGAGCTCGAGCTCGCCCAACACTCCGCTGTCGAGCAGCCCGAACGGCTTGAGCGACACCCGCCCCGACACCGTCTTCCCCGCGTTGCTGTCGACCTCGTCGTAGAAATGAAACTGCTCGGTGGTCGACGAGCCGTTGGTGAACGCCAGCGCGACGGTGAGGAAGTCGCCCTTGAAGAACTTGCTGCGCACCTTCACGCCCAGCGGCGTGCCCGTCGTGTAGCGCGCGAGCAGCGACGGCGTGATGCCGAAGCGGTTGGTCGCCTTGCGCTGGCGGTACTCGACGCCCATCAGCGACTCCATCTTCCCCACGAAGATCGACGTGCGCCGATCGCTGGTCGGCATCCACTCGAGCTGGGCGAGATCGACCTCGAAGAAGTCGCCGAGCGCGAAGTCGGACCCGGTCCGCGGCATGAGGTTCACCGACGCGAGGATCAACACCGACGAACCGACCGAGCCCTGCGCGCGCAGGTTGATCTCGTTGACGATGAAGCCCGGCGCGCCACGCGAGTGCACCGAGTCGAAGCGCTTCGCCCCGGGGAGATCACCGAGATCGGCCGCCTCCCCGCGCGCGTTCACCGTCGGCGCGAGCAGATCTCCGTAGAACACCCAGCCGAACTTCCCCGCGTACTGCGGGAACGCGACGTTGCCGAAGTCTTGCTGCACCCCCACGCCGGTCCCGAACGGCACGAAGAACCCGACGTCGACGTAGCCACCGAACGTGACAGGGAACAGCGGAGGCGCAGGGGCCTCGGGCGTCACCACCGCGGGCGCGACGGTGGTGGCCGGGCTCTCGGAGTAGATGATGTCGCCGTCGTCCGTCTCGACCTCGTCGGCGGTCTGCGCCAGCAGCGCGCACGTCACGAACCAGAGCGCGCTCATGGAGTCGGCCTCGTGGTGAGCGCGGTCGGCAACGGCGCGCCGGTGAGGGAACGCAGAAACGCCACCAGGTCCGCGCGCTCGCCCGCGGTGAGCAGCAGCGGTTTCACTTGCACCGAGCGATCAGCCGAGGCGCCCCCGCGGTCGTACGCATCGACCACCTCCTCCAGCGTCGCGTACACGCCATCGTGCATGTACGGCGCGGTCAGCTCGACGTCGCGCAACGACGGCGTTCGCCAGGCGCCCTCGAGCTCCACGCCCAGCTCGCGTTGCAGGTAGTCGGCGCGAGAGGTGTCGGCCGGGTCGTCGCTCCACTCGGAGTCGCGGCGGAACCCATTGACCCGCAGCTTCGCCAGCCCGTCGCGCGCGCCCCACGGCAGGCAGTTCTTCCCCGCGACGCAGTCACACCGCGTGCCCGCGCTGCACTCGGCTTCGGTCGGCACGGCGGTGCCCACCTGCGGCACGCCCACCTTGTGAAAGTCACTGTCGGAGAAGAGCGGCGTGCGGTGACAGTCGATGCACGACGCCTTGCCCACGAAGAGCCGCGCGCCGCGCTTCTGGGCCGCGCTCAACTGCTCGCTGGCCGGCCCTTCCGCGACGAAGCGATCGAACGCGGAGTCACGGCTGATCAACCGCTGCTCGTACGCCGCGATCGCCTTCGCGAAGTTCACGTACAGCCCGGTGACCGCCTTGCGATCCACCGCGTCCATGCAATCGAAGGCGTCGTGGAACGGCTCGCTCGTCGAGTCGGGCTGACACCCCGCCACCGCGCCCGGCTTGCCCTGCAACGGGAAACGCGGCCAACACGACGCCGGCTCGCTGGCGACCTCGCGACACGGCGCAGGACACTCGCCCGCCACCCGCACACACTGGCCGGTGCTCGCGTCGATGAGCGCACGCACGTCGGCCGAGGTGCCCGAGAACGGGAGCGCCGGAAAGGTCGCCTCCCACGCCGCGCGGTGGTGATCCGCCAGCACCCACGCCACCTGCAGCCGCGTCGAGGCCATCGACACGTCGCTCTCGGTGACCGCGACGATCTGCGACCACAACGAGTCGTTGCGGCCGTTCCAGTACGCGATGCGGTAGTAGGCCGCGTTGACCGTCTGCTGCGAGTTGACGTCGTACCAGCCCGCGCCGATCGACGTGGTGTTGGGCGCCGAGGTGAAGTCGGCCCCCGCTCGCCGTGGGTCGTGACAGCTCGCACACGACAGCCCGGTCGGTTGCCCCTTCGCCGCGCGCGCGTAGGGCATCGGGCGACCGAGCGTGTCGACGAGCGTCGCCACTCCACTCAGCCGGGCGTCGAAGTAGAGCTGCTGGCCCAGCGCCGCGGCGGCCGGGTTCTGCGCGAAGCGGTTCGAGCGATCGTCCGGAGGCGTCTCAGGCAGCCCGGCCAGCGACTGCAGCAGCGCCCACTCGTGCGCGCTGAAGAGGCAGCCCGGAGTGTCGCAGAAGAGCGAGTCCGCGGCGCCACAGCCCGAGAGCAGCAGACCCAGGACGAGCGGCTTCATGGGCCGCCTCCGCGCCAGAAGGCGAGCGTCGCGAAGAGCAGCGCGCCGACCGGCACCGCCCACGCGAGCAGGAAGAGCGTCTGATCATCTTCCCGCGTCGACGCGATGACGTAGCGGGCCGACTCGTTGACCTCGACGGCTCCGGTGACGCCGCTGCGCCAGGTGGACTCGGGCAACGGCACGCTGCTCCACGCGGGGCGACCGTCGATCAACAGCCCGATGTTCACGTCGGCCGCCGCCGCCGCCGTCGCCAGCGCCGCGTCTTCCACCCGCACGCCCACCACCAGCAACCCCACCCGCCGCTCGCCCGCACGAATGGCCGTCACCGCGAGCTCCACCACCCGCTCGTCGACCAGCCACACGCCCGACGCCGCGCCGTCTTGCGAGAGCGCCGTCTTCACCGCCGCGGAGGTCGAGAGATCGAGCCCGTTCATCTGCGGAGCTCCGAGCGCCGCGATGACCCGGCCCTTCGCGTCGAGCAGCGCGAACACTTCCTGTGGGTCGAGCTTCTGCAGGTCTTGCAGCAGGTCGTTGACGGTGAGGCGATCGAGCTCGGGCATCGCCATCGCCGCCTGGAGCCGCGTGTCTTGCGACAACACCTGCGCCCCGGTCTTCACCCGGTCTTGCGCGGTGTGGCGCAACAACGCGACCAGCTCCTTCCCTTTCGTCACGCGGCCCACCGCCTCGGCGTCTTCCCCCGCGCCGATGAGCAGCCGCACCACCACGAACCACGCCACGGCGAGCGCCAGTCCGAAGAACGTCGCGGCGTCGAAGAGGCGAGAGCGGCGGCCCAACACTGGAGCGGCGAGCGTGTTCATGGCGACTCCCCCCGAAGCGGAATGTCCTGCGGGCCGGGCGCGACCTCGATGACGTGCGTCGAGCTCACGCGGCCGCCGAGCACCACCTCTGCGACGTGACGGCCGGGAGGGAGCACCGCGTCTTGCCCGGCGAGCACCACCAGGTCACCCACGCGCACCGCCGCGCCGCGCGGCAACTGGGTGAAGCGCACCACGCCGCGGTTGGCGACCAGCGTGACGCGGCGCGCGGCCGTCGCACCTTCCTGCAGCGGGAGTTCGCCGCTGGTGCTTGCGTAGCCCGACTTCTCGAGGCGGAACTGCAGCGGTTCGGTCGCGTCGAGGCCGCTCAGCGTCACCGGCGTCACCCGCCCCGTCGGCTCGCCGTGCACGAAGACGAAGGCGCCGGGTGGATCGCTCTCGAGCAGCGCGCTGGTGAGCACCGGCTTCGGCGCGGGCGTCGGCGTGGGGCGCGCAGAGCCGAGCCCACCGAGCAGCACCGCCGCCGCGCCGGCGAGGGCGAAGGCCGCCACCTTCCACGGCGCGCGCCTCCGCCGACGTGCTCCGCTGGAGGGCGTGGTGGACGGCGTCGCGTCCCAGTCGAGGCGCATCAGCTCGTCGTACGAGCGCATCACCTGCTTGCCCCGCGCGATGGACATCTTCAGCTCGGCGCGCCGCGTTCCGCCCAGCGACTGCACCCACTCGGCGACGTCGCGCGTGCTCGGCGGCAACACCTCGGTGCGCAGGTACAGCTCGAGCGCGTCGCGCATCTGCCCCGCGGTGGCGAAGCGTTGATCAGGCTCGTGCGCGAGCGCGCGCTGGACGATGGCCTCGAGCGTCGGGCTCACGTCGTCGCGGAAGGTGCTCAGCAGCGGCACCTCACCCACCGTCAGCGCCGCCATCGTCGCCGCGGCCGAGTCGCGCACGAAGAGCCGCGTGTTGCTCAGCAGCTCCCACAACAAGATGCCGAGGCCGAAGACGTCGGTGCGGCGATCGACCGGGGCGCCGGTGAACTGCTCGGGCGAGAGATAGCCGAGCTTGCCCTTGAGCACGCCCACGCCCGTCTCGAACGAGTTGCCCTTGGCCTTGGCGATGCCGAAGTCGACGACCTTCACCTGCCCGTCGTAGGTGACGATGACGTTCGACGGGCTGACGTCGCGGTGCACGAGGTTGAGCGGCGCGCCGTTCTCGTCGGTCAGCTCGTGGGCGAAGTCGAGCGCGTCGGCGGCGTGGGCCACGAGGTGCGCGGCGAGCTCGGGCGACACCTGCGTACCGGCCCGCGCGACGACGTCGTGGAGTTGGCGGAGATCTTCACCGGGCAGGTACTCCATCGCGAGGAAGTACGAGTCGCCGTCCTGCCCCAGCTCGTAGATGCGGACGATGTGCGGGTGATCGAGCCGCGCCGCGAGCCGGGCTTCGTCGAGGAACATCTCGAGGAACGCGCGGTCTTGTTCGTGTGACGCGAGCACCCGCTTGAGCGCCACCACGCGCGTGAAGCCCTGCACGCCCTGCTGCAGCGCGAGCGAGACCTCGGCCATGCCTCCCTTCGAGAGAGGCCCCACGATGCGGTAGCGACCGTTCGAATCCGCGGGAGCCGCGCGGGTCTGCGTCGGCTCGAGTTTGGTTTCACCGATGGAGGCCATCGGTCCTCCCCTCGCTTGCTCACCGAGGGGTTAATGGGACCGATGGATCAGAACCATCCCTGAGACATGGGGCGTCGACTACGCACGCGCTCAGAGCAACTGGCGGCGCTCAATCGGGCCGTGCTCTCTCGTCTGAATTTGGTAGACGAGCCCATGGTCGGCGGGAAGGTCGGGGCATCACTGCTTCAGGTATTGGCGCTGTTCGTCGTTCTGATCACGGTGTTCAGCCACACGGTGGGTGAGCGGCCGGCGGCTTCGGGAGTGCTCTCGTACGGTCACCACGAATGGCTGACCGCGCATGCACTCAAGTTCGAACGGATCTGGTGGCGTGAGGGCGCGCTGAAGCTCGATCTCCTGATGATGGAGGTGCCAGAGGACATCGAGCATCCCTCGCTGAGTCAGAGGCAGATCTACCCCTCGTACCCGCCGGGTGCCGCGCTCGCGCACTACGTCGTCGCGAAGGTGAGCGGAGTCGAACCCACGGTCGCGAGCCTGATGGACTTCAACCGCGCGCTCCATCTCTTCATCGCCAGCTGTCTGTCGATCGTCACCTGGTTGTGGCTGAGGAAGGACGTCTGGTGGCTGCGGCTCTTGCTCGCTGCGGTGCCGGGCATCTCGTACCTGCTGCTGCCGGGGCCGATGTTCTGGCAGCAGAACGTGTACTTCACGGACACAGCTGCCATCGGGCCGTTTGCGCTGTTGTTGGTGGCGCTCGCGGTCGGCCTCTCGGGTCATCGTTCGTGGTCCGAGTTGATGCTCTGCGGAGCGCTCTTCTGGGGATTTATGACGGACTGGTTCTTCGTGTCCGTTGCCCTGGTGCTGGTGGCCGCGCGTTTCGTGGCGGTGATGATCAGCGGTCCTGAAGAGGTCGGACGACTTCGCCACTTCCTGAGGCAACTCGCGCCGGTCGTGGTGTCGTTTGGAATCGCCTTTGGGTTCTATGCTTGGCAGCTCACCAGGCATGACCTCTGGGGGCATTGGCGCGGGAAGCTGATGCTCCGAACCTACGGAACAGGCGACGGAGCAGACTCGCTCTCTTCGGATTTCGCGCGCGTCTTCTGGGACGACTTTGTGCAGCACCAATATGGGTCGGTCGGAGTTTGGCTCTGCTGGCTGACCGCCATCCTCTCGGCGGCGGTGCTGATCAAGACCGTCGCCGCCTACCGATCGCGCAAAGTCCCGACCGACGACTCGTCGTCGCCTGAGCGAGCCAGCCTGATCGCCGTGGCTGCCCTTTCGCCGCTGCTGCACACGTACCTGCTGAAGAACCACAGCTTCCTTCACGACTTCTCTGCGCTGAAGTTCGCGGTGCCGTTGTCGCTGGTCTCGTTCGTGTTGCTTCCGGACGTGCTGATCCAGCACTGGCCGGAGGCCCGGAATCGTCGTGGCATGGCGGTGGCTGCGCTCGCGGCCTGCCTGGGCCTTTCGTACGTGCTGTCCATTCACGGCCGATACGCAGACATGACGCCTCCGAGGAATCCGGAGATCGCGAAGCTCGGCCTGTTTGTCGAGGGCAACACCGGATACTCGGACGTCGTCTTCTCGCGGTTCACGAAGGCCGAGCCGTATCCGTCGGAGCCGCATCTGCTCGCGCACACGCTCAAGTTGATCCACCAGGTGACGACGATGGATCAATTGGCGGAGCACGTGCGCGCGCTTCCAGCAGGCGCGAAGGTGGTGTGGCTCGGTGAGGCCGCCGACCACGATGCGCCACCCGGTGGAGCCTCGCTCTGGGAGTCGGCTGAGCGCGTGTCTGACGGGTCCTTCGTGCTCCTGCGCCTCAGTCGCGAACGGTTTCTGACATGGCTTGTCGAGGACGGCGTTCGTCCCGGAGTGCGGTGATCAGCCCGCGCGCGACGTGCAGGGAAGTCAGTTGCAGCTCGAGAACTCCTGGCCGTCGGCGTTGATGATGGGGTACCCGTTCGAGTTGTACGTGATGTTCCCCTGCACCAACTGCAGCACCGGGCTCTCCGGCGTCGACATGTAGAGCTGCTCATTGCGCACTTCCCACCGGCCGCGATTGCTCGAGTCGTACTGACCGGACACCGTGCCGTTGGCGCCCGAGTTGTACGTCTCGGCGCGCGCGCTGGTGCTCCACGTGCCGTCGCGGAAGAACTGGTAGCGCGAGGTGTTGGTCGCGCCCGACACCTTGTTGTAGCGGAAGCTGCACCACGCCGAAGAGAGCAGGAGCTGCGCGAGCTTCGACGCACCGCTCGGCTTCGTCGCTTCGGGCGCGGCGGTCTTCTCGAGCTTCGCCGAGAGCGGACCCTTCTTGCCCGCCTTCGTCAGCACCACCGGCATGCCGCCCATGTTGAAGGTCAGCGTCGCGCCATCGACCACGTACGCGAGCTTGTCGGCCTCTCCGTCTTCGTCGGTGACGACCAGCGTCTTGCCGTCGGCCGTCCACTTCACCTTGCCGTCTTCCATCGTGCCGCTGCCGTTCGCGTTGAAGGTGACGAAGGGCGCGCCCCCCGCCAGCCACGTACCGACGAGCCGTTCATCGAGCTTCGGAGCACCGCTGAGCGCCACGGACACGACGAGCGTGAGGAGCATGCCCTCGACCATCACTCACTTCGTCTTGAGCCGCCACACCACCGCGTCCGCGCGCGAGGGCCCGTTGAGCGACCCCACGAGCACGAAGTCGTCACCGAGCACCGTCGCGTCCCGCAGCAGCGGCGCCGAGCCACCGTCCACGCCGCTGAGCTGCAGCGTGCGTGTCACCTCGAGCGAGCGCCCCAACACGTGAAGCCGCGTCAGCGCGCGCGTCGACAGTGACACCACGCACCCCGCCGCGCCGCAGCCGAACGCGCGCAGGCTCGCACCCGACATCGACGGCAACGTGCGCTCGGCGCTGAGCCCGCCTTGCTCGTCGAACGCACGCAGCGTTACCACCAGCCCCGCGTCGGTGCTCGCGGTGGACGCGGTGATCAGCGTTGCGTCGAGGGAAGCCAGCCGCTCGAGGCCCTCCGGCATCGACGTCGCTGTGCCCACGCCACCATCGGCGAGCAACGGCACCCGCACCGTCGCGCTGATGGGCCCGCGCACGCCGACGGTCGTCACGTAGGCGAGCGCCTCGGGCACCAGGCCCGCGGGCAGATCTTCGTCGGCACCTCCGAGCAGCCGCAGCTCGCGCACCGTTCCCCCCATCGCCGCGAGCCGCGCGAAGAAGACGTCGCCCGCGCCGAACCCCGCGACGCCCGCCAGCCCGCCGTTGGCGTAGCCCAGCACCCGCACCTCGTCGCCGACGACCGACACGCCCATCGCCTCGGCGCCGCCCGCCTCACCGAGCAGGCGGATCCACCGCAGCGCACCGTCGGCGGAGTACGAGACGACCAGCGCGGTGAAGAGCGCGGGCAGCGGTTCGCCCAGGAAGGCGCTGCGTCCGTTCACCAGCCCCGCGACGTACACGTTGCCGCTCGCGTCGACGTCGAGCGCGCAGCCGCGGGTGAAGAGCGGGCTGATGGTGCCTTCGTCTCCGAGCTGGCGGAGCCACCGTGGACGTCCGCTGGCGTCGAGGCGCGCGACGACGAGATCGCGCATGCCCCGCGCCGGACCGTCGAGGCCGGTGTCGGTGTCGATGGCGACGTACAGCCCGCCCTGCCCATCGGGCCGCACCCCACACGCGAACGAGAAGGTGCCGGTCAACGACGGTGCGCCTCCGAGGCGCGCGAGCTCGACGAGTCCGGTCTCGGAGCTGCCCGCGTCCACCCCACCGTCGCTCCCCACGTCGATCGCGAGGACGAAGTCACACGCCGTGAGCAACCAGGCGGTCAGGAGGACGAGGGCACGCATGCGGGAGGAGACTGCCCGTCGGCCGATTCATGGGAACTCGGCCGCGTTCACCTCGAAGCGCAGCACCGCGCCGCCCTCGGGCCGGGGAAGCAGCTCGCTGGTGCCGCCGTGTCGCTGCGCGCGCGACTGCACGCCGGTGAGCCCGACCCCGGCTTGCGCCTCACGCGGCCCGCGCCCGTCGTCTTCGACCGAGAGCTGCACCCGCGGCCCCTCGAAGCGCACCCGCACCCACGCGGCCTTCGCTTCGGCGTGGCGACGCACGTTGGTGAGCCCTTCTTGCGCGGCGCGGAACAGCGCGTGCTCGACGGAAGGAGCGAGGCGGCGCACCGGCCCTTCCGTCACCAGCTCCGCCACGGGCAGGCCGTCTTCACACAGTCGCTGCAGCCGCTCGACGAGCGGACGCCCGGCGCCCTCCTCTTCTCTCAGCGCGCGCACCGACTGCCGCACGTCGTCGAGTCCTTCTTGAATCAGCCGCGACGCGACCTCGAGGCCCGCCTTCGCGCGCGCGGGCTCCCGCTCGAACATCACGCGCGCCGCTTCGAGCTGCACGCGCGCCGCGGTCAACGCGTGGCCGAGCCCGTCGTGGATCTCATGGGCCAGGCGCACCCGCTCACGCTCGAGCGTCAGCGCCTCGAGGCGGTGGTTGGCGTCGGCGAGCGACGCGGCGAGGCGCTCGACCTCCACGCGCGACTGCCGCTCGCGCATCGCCACGCCGGTGAAGAGCCAGGTGAAGACGGCCGCCACCACGAAGCTCAGCCCCTCGCCCGCGAGCAGCGCTGGCGTGGGCCGCGCGAGCGACGAGAGGAAGAGTGTCGCGCCGGCGACCACCGAGAGCAGCACGCCGCCGACCGGCAGCACCAGGCACGCCTGGCTGATCAGCGGCATCAACACCAACGCGCTGCGCCCCTCGGTCAGCACCACCACCAGCGCCGCGAGCGCGCTCTGCAGGGCGAAGTAGGTGACGACGCCGCGGCGATCTCCGCGCGACCACCGCGCGCCGAGCGCGAGCATCACCGCGCAGCCCAGCGACGCCACCACCGAGCGCCCCACGCCGGACCCATCGCGGAACAGCGGCACCCACGCGCCGATGACGCCCTCGAAGGTGGTCGCGCCGAAGGCCCACAGCGCGCCGCGCCCCAGCACCAACGGCCGCGAGGCGTCGACCGGCGACACCGACAGCTCACCCCAGCGGCTCACGCCAACCCTGCCTCGCGCGCCTTGAGCGCGGCCTGGGTGCGGTCGGCGACCTCGAGCTTCTCGAAGATGCGGGTGACGTGGTTCTTCACCGTGCCCTCGACGACGGCGAGGGCGGTGGCGATCTCCTTGTTGCTGGCGCCGCGCGCGAGGAGCCGCAGCACCTCTTCTTCCCGCTCGGACAGCGCGAACTGCTTCGCCGGTGCGGGCGCGAGCCGAGAGAACTCGTCCATCAAGCGGCGCGCGACCGACGGCTGCAGCACCGAGTCACCGCGGTCGGCCGCACGAATGGCCGCCAGCAGCGTCTCGGCCGACGCGTCTTTGAGCAGGTAGCCGACCGCGCCCGCCCGCACCGCCTCGAAGATGGAGGCGTCGTCGTCGAAGGTGGTGAGCACCAATACCTGCGCCCGCGGGAAGCGCGCCCGAATGCGCCGCGTGGCCGTCACCCCGTCCATGCCCGGCATGCGGAGATCCATCAGCACCACCGAGGGGTGCGCCTGCTCGACCAACTCCAGCGCCTGCGCGCCGTCTTTCGCCTCGCCCACCACCAGCACCGTCGGCTCGATCGACAGCAACGTGCGCAGCCCTTCGCGGAAGAGCGCCTGATCATCGACCAGCAGCACACGGATCATCGGCGCGCACCTTCGACAATGGCCGCCGCCCGGTCAACGCCGCCGAGGTCATGCCCGCACCATGACCACGACCCTGACCTTCGCCCTCTCGTGCGCGCGCGGGCGGCCTCGTACTCCTCGCGCATGCTCATCTCTCTCCTGACCTCCCTCGTCGTGGCGTCCTCACCCGCGGTCGTCGAGCCGCTCCCTTCACCACAGCTCGGCGCCTTCGGTGCGCCAGTGTTCGGCGTCGCGCAGCTCGGTGACGGCGCGGTGGTGCTCACCGGCGGTGAAGCGGGGCTGGTGTTCGATCGCAAGTGGCACGTCGGCGTCTCCATCTTCGGCACGCCGCGCCTCGGCGGGCTCGAGAACGCGCGCGCGGGCAACGAGTTCGTCTCGTTCTGGCAAGGCGGCGCGCTGGTGCGGCGCGAGTTCGGTGAAGGCTGGCGCGTACACCCGCGCGTCGGGGTGATGCTGGGCGCGGCCTACGTGCAGGTCGCCGTGCCCTTCGCGCTGGGCCGGGCGTCGGTGCACTTCGCCGCCGAGCCGCGCGTGGGCGCGAGCATCGAGGTGACACGCTTCTTTCACGTCGGCGTCGATGTCGGCTACCGCTTCCTCGCCCCGGTGCCGGCTGGGCTCCGGTTCGATCAGACCAGCGGCATCACCGGGGTCATCACCGCCGCCTTCGGCTGGTTTTGACGAACGCTTTGCACCGCCACCAGAGGGGCCGCACTTTCTGCGTCCCCGAATGCGCACCGTCTGCGCAACCCGCCGATCTTTGGTGCCAACGCGCACGGGTTGAGGCCGACGGTGAGGCGCACTCCTTGAAATGAGGTCCGGTCGCCGGGTTCCACCGCTCGGCAAAGGACCACCGTGGGTGACTTGCCAACAGGCCGACGGATCTCCGTTCAAGGCACCGTGCAGGGCGTGGGCTTCCGGCCGTGGGTCTACCAACTGGCGCTGGCGCTCGAGCTGACCGGCACGGTGAAGAACGGCCCCGAAGGCGTGACCATCGACGTGTTCGGTGGGGAGCGCGAGCTCGACCAGTTGTTGGTGCGGCTGAAGACCGAGCTGCCGCCGGCCGCGCGCATCGAGCAGCTCACGTGGGAAGCGCTGCCGGGCCTCGCGCCGAAGCGCTTCGAGATCATCGCCAGCGACGAGCGCGGTGACGCGCGCCCCAGCATCCCCGCCGACCTCGCGATGTGCGACGCGTGCCGCGCGGAGATCCACGACCCGAAGGCGCGCCGCTTCCACTACCCCTTCACCAACTGCACGCACTGCGGGCCGCGCTTCAGCATCGCGCTCTCGATTCCCTACGACCGGCCACGCACCACCATGGCGGGCTTCCCGCTCTGCGCCGACTGCCGCAAGGAATATGAGAACCCGCTCGATCGCCGGTTCCACGCGCAGCCCATCGCGTGCCCGAAGTGTGGTCCGCGGCTGACCTGGCTCGACGCGAAGGGCCGGCCCAGCGAAGGCATCGACCCGCTCGAGCACGCCGCGTTGATCCTCGAGTCGGGCGGCATCGTCGCGATTCGCGGGCTGGGCGGCTTTCATCTCGCATGCGACGCGACCAACGAGTCGACGGTGCGAGAGCTGCGGCGCCGCAAGCACCGCGACGAAAAGCCGCTGGCGGTGATGGCGCGCGACGTGGCGATGGCGAAGACGCTGGCCACGCTCACCGAGCCCGAGCTGAAGCTGCTCACCTCGGTGGCGCGGCCCATCGTGCTCGTCGAAGGTCGTGGCGCGCTCGCACCGTCGGTGGCCCCGGGCGCGCGGCAGCTCGGCCTGTTCCTCCCCTACACCCCGCTGCACGAGCTGCTGCTCGACCGCGTCAACCGGCCGCTGGTGATGACCTCGGGCAACCTCTCTGACGAGCCGATGGTGGTGGAGAACGACGAAGCCATCGACCGCCTCGCCGGCATCGCCGACGGCTACCTGTTGCACGCTCGACCGATCGCCACCCGCACCGACGACTCGGTGGCGCGCATCGTCGATGGGGCGCCAGTGCTGATCCGCCGGGCGCGCGGCTTCGTGCCGTCGCCGCTGCGCTCGCCGCTCGCCTTCCCCGAGCCGGTGCTGGCGGTGGGCGGGCAGATGAAGAACACCTTCTGCGTCGGCGCGCGCGAGCTGCTCACGCTGGGGCCACACGTCGGTGACCTCGACGACCTCGCGACCTACGGCAGCTACCAGCAGATGATCGACCGCCTCGAGCACTTCCTCGAGGTGCAGCCGGCGGTGCTGGCGCACGATCTCCACCCCGACTACCAGTCGACGCTCTACGCGCTCGAGCGGCCGGCCCGGCTGCGCATCGGCGTGCAGCACCACCACGCGCACGTCGCCGCGGTGATGGCCGAGCACCAGCTCACGGGCCCGGTGTTGGGCGTGGCCTTCGACGGCACCGGCTTCGGCCCCGACGGCGCGGCGTGGGGCGGCGAGTTCCTGCTGGCCGACTACGCCGACTTCGAGCGCGTGGGCACGCTGCGCGCGATGCCGCTGGTTGGTGGCGAGCGCGCGATTCGTGACGCCTGGCGCGTGACGCTGGCGGTGCTCGCCGACGCCTTCGACGGCGCCGCGCCCGTCGATCGCCTGCTGCTCTTCGAGTCGATTCCGCAGCTCGAGGTGCGCAACGTGCACCAGCTGCTCAAGACCGGCTTCCAGGTCACGCGCGCGCACGGCGCCGGCCGGCTGTTCGACGCCGCGGCCGCGCTCATCCTCGGGAGGCCCCGCGCGAAGTTCGAGGCGCAGCTGGCGATGGCGCTGGAGCAGGCCGCGGTGGGCGACGCCGAGCCGTGGCCCTTCGAGCTCGCGCGCACCGCGCCCTGGCAGCTCGACTTCCGCCCGATGTGGCGCGCGCTGGTCGACGACGTGCTCGCCGGCCTCGAGCCTTCGCTGCTCGCCGCGCGCTTCCACGCCACGCTGGGCGCGGCGACCGCGGCCATGGTGCACGCCCTGCTCGAGCGCGTCGGCCCGCGGCCGGTGGTGCTCTCGGGCGGCTGCTTCGCCAACGCCCGCCTCACCCACGAGGTGCTGCGGCGCCTCGACGGGCTCGACGTTCACCTCCCTCGACAGACCCCGCCCGGAGACGGAGGCCTCGCCCTCGGGCAGGCTGTCGTCGCCGCCGCGCGCTTGACCACTTCCCCCTCAGGAGGGCGCTGACATGTGCCTCGGAGTTCCCGGAAAGATCCTCTCGATCGACGGCGACGTCGCCACCGTCGATTTCTGGGGCGTGCAGAAGCAGGTGTTGCTCCACATCGTCGACGTGCCGGTCGAGGTGGGCGACTACATCCTCAACCACGTCGGCTACGCGATCCGCAAAATCCCCGCGGAAGACATCGAAGGCACGCTCGCGATGTACGACGAGCTGCTGACCGGCAAGCCCGAAGACCTCATGCGGCAAGACGTCGAGGGTGAGATGGGCGCCGCGCTGGAGCGGCCGCGATGAACGCCGTCGACGCGAAGCAACTCAAGTTCCGCGACCCGGTGCGCGGGAAGATGCTGGGCGAGAAGCTGCAGCGCGTGGTGTCAGACATCGGCCGCGACCCGGTGTCGGTGATGCACGTGTGCGGCAGCCACGAGCAGGCCATCGCGCGCTTCGGGCTGCGCAGCGCCTTCCCCCGCGAGCTCGACGTGGTGATGGGCCCCGGCTGCCCGGTGTGCATCACCGACGTGCCGGAGGTGGACGAGGCGGTCGCGCTCGCGCTGCAGGGCAAGGCGCGCATCTGCACCTACGGCGACATGGTGCGCGTGCCCGGCACGGTGAAGTCGCTCGCCGACGCGCGCGCCGACGGGGCGAACATCGAGATCGTCTACAGCATCGAGCAGGCGCTGCAGCTCGCGCGCAAGTACCCCGACGAGGAGATCGTCTTCTTCGCCACCGGCTTCGAGACCACCGCCGTCGCCACCGCGGCCGCGCTGCTCAACAAGCCGCCGAAGAACTTCTCGGTGCTCTCGGCGCACAAGTACATCCCCCCGGTGATGGAGATCGTCACCGAGATGCCCGGCACGCGCATCGAGGGGTTCCTCGCCGCCGGCCACGCGGCCATCATCACCGGCTCGGGCGTCTTCGATGCCTTCGTGCAGTCGCACCAGGTGCCGGTGGTGGTCGCGGGCTTCGAGCCGCTCGACATCCTCGCGGCGCTGGTGAAGCTGGTCGAGCTGGTGCGCGACGGCACGCCGCAGGTGGTGAACATGTTCCCCCGCTGCGTGAGCCACGAGGGCAACCGCGTCGCGCAGGACCAGCTGTGGAAGGTCTTCACCACCATGGGCGGAAGGTGGCGCGGCATCGCGCACGTGCCCAACGGCAACCTCCGGCTGCGCGAGGAGTTCGCCGACTGGGACACGCGCCAGCGCATGAAGATCGACGTGTCGCGGCTGTGGGACTACGCGCCGCCGAAGCTCCTCGGGCAGTGCATCTGCGGGGAGATCATGTCGGGCAGCAAGAACCCGAAGAGCTGCGCGCTGTTCGGGAAGGAGTGCGTGCCGGAGAACCCGGTCGGCGCGTGCATGGTGTCCACTGAGGGCACCTGTCGCATCTGGCACCAGTACGGCGGTCACCTCGACCTGCGGGGCATCTCATGAACATCCCCGGACTCGTGAAGCACAACCAGCGCATCGCCATGCGGCACGGTGGCGGCGGTCGCGCGATGCGCATGCTCATCGAAGAGGTCTTCATGCGCGGGGCCGACGACCTTCCTGTCGACGGCGTGGGCCTGAGCGCGATGGACGACGGCGCTGCGATTCGGATCGGTGATCAGTACTTGATCGTCACCACCGACTCGCACGTCATTCACCCGCTCTTCTTCCCCGGCGGCGACATCGGGCGGCTGTCGATCGCCGGCACGGTCAACGACCTGTCGATGATGGGCGCCACGAAGCTGCTGGGCCTCACCTGCGCGGTCATCCTCGAAGAGGGCCTCGAGCGCGACGTGCTGGAGCGCGTGCAGGCGTCGATGCAGGCCACCTGCCGCGAGGTCGGCGTGCCCATCGTCACCGGCGACACCAAGGTGATGGGCAAGGGGGAGATCGACGCGCTGGTGATCAACACCACCGGCGTGGCGCTCACCTCGCGCATCGTGCGCGACAACGGGCTGCGCGTCGGCGACCGCATCATCGTCACCGGCACCGTCGGCGATCACGGCCTGGCGGTGATGGCCACGCGCAACAAGCTCGAGCTGGCGGGCGAGCTGAAGAGCGACGTCGCGCCGCTGTTCGACCTCGTGCAGAAGGTGCTGCAGGCCGGCGGCGACGGGGTGGTGGCGATGAAGGACCCCACGCGCGGCGGCGTCGCGAGCTCGCTCCACGAGATGGCGGGCAAGGCCGGCGTGGGCGTGCTGCTGATGGAGAACGACGTGCCGGTCAGCGACGCGGCGCGCGCGGCGGGCGAGCTGCTGGGCATCGACCCGCTCCACGTGGCGAACGAGGGCAAGGCGCTCATCGGCGTGCGCCCCGACGTGGCCGACCGCGTGCTCGCCGCGCTCAAGGCGCACCCGCTGGGCCAGAACGCCGCCATCATCGGCACCGCCATCGCCGAGCCGAAGGGCAAGCTGGTGCTCGACACCGGCTTCGGTCGCCGCCTGCTCGCCGAGCCCGAAGGTGAGCCGCTCCCGAGGATCTGCTGATGGACACCGCGAGCCACATCAAGCTCACCCGGGACGGCGCGGTGGGCATTCTCACCATCGACCGTCGCGATCGCTTCAACTCGCTCGACGTGCAGACCGCGCGTGACCTGCGCAAGGTGGGGCTCCAGCTCTCGCGCGACGAGAGCGTGCGGTGCCTGGTGGTGCGCGGCTCGGGCGGCATCTTCTGCAGCGGCGCCGACCTCAAGTACATCCGCGCGGGGGGCGACCAGAAGGACCTCGGCTACCTCTCCCCCGACGCGCGCGGGGCGCAGGCCGGCTACGGCGCCATCTTCAAGCAGATCCTCGAGTACCTGCACTCGACCATCTCGGAGCTGCGCCGCGCCCCCAAGCCGGTCATCGCCGCGGTCGACGGTGTCGCGGCCGCGGGCGGCATGGGCCTCGCGATGTGCTGCGACCTGGTGGTGGCCAGCGAGCGCTCGCTGTTCGAGTACGCGTACTTCAAGACCGCGCTCAGCGGCGCCGAGAGCTCGACCTTCTTTCTGCCCAAGCTGGTGGGCCTGCGCCGCGCGATGGACCTGGCGTTCCTCAACCCGCGGCTCACCGCGCGCGAGGCGAAGGACCTGGGGCTGGTGAGCCTCGTGGTGGCGGATGATCAATTCGAGACCGAGGTCACCACGCTCGCACGACGGCTCGCCGCCGGTCCCACCGCCTCGTACGCGTCGGCCAAGCGCCTGATGAACGAAGCCGCCGGCGTCGATCGCCTCGACTTCCACCTCGATCGCGAGCTCGAGCTGCTGGCGAAGTCGGCCGACAGCCGCGACTTCGCCGAGGGCCTCGCGGCGTTCTTCGAGAAGCGCACCCCCACCTTCGAGGGCCGGTGACATGCACGAGTACTCCATCGTCCAGTCGCTGCTGGATCAGGTCGAGGGCCAGGCGCGGCGCAACAACGCGGTCGCGGTGCACAAGCTGACGGTGCAGATCGGCGACAGCTCGGGCCTCGACGCGGGCCTGCTGCTCACCGCCTTCAACACCTTCCGCGAGAAGACCATCTGCGCGAAGGCCGAGCTCGCCATCGAGCGGGTGCCGGTGCAGTGGGAATGCCCGAAGTGTGGGGAACCCCCGATCCCCGACGGGCCGCTGCGGTGCCCGAAGTGTGAAGTGCCGGTGAAGCTGGTGGCCGGCTCCGAGATCATCCTGTCCCGACTCGAATTGGAGGTCGCTGATCATGTGTGAAGACTGTGGCTGCGGAGACGCGAACCTCGTGCCGGTGGACGTGCACGAGAAGATCCTCTCGAAGAATGATCAGCAGGCGCGCCACAACCGCGCGCACTTCGTCGAAGCGGGCGTGCTGGCCATCAACCTCATGGGCTCGCCTGGCGCGGGCAAGACGGCGCTGCTCGAGGCCACGTCGCGGGCGCTCAAGGGCCGGCTGCGGCTCGGCGCGGTGAGCGGAGACCTCGCCACCGACCGCGACGCCCAGCGGCTCAACCTCGCCGGCATTCCTTCGGAGGCCATCACCACCGGCAACGCCTGCCACCTCGACGCGGAGATGGTGCACGACTCGCTGCACCACATGAAGTGGCGCGAGACCGACATGTTCTTCATCGAGAACGTCGGCAACCTGGTGTGCCCCGCCGTCTACGACCTCGGCCAGGCGGCGAACGTGGTGGCGCTCTCGGTGACGGAAGGCGAAGACAAGCCGCTGAAGTACCCCACCATGTTCCGCGGCGCCGACCTGGTGGTGCTGACCAAGACCGACCTCATTCCCCACCTCGACTTCAACCTGCAGGCGCTCAAGGACGGGCTCGCGCGGGTGATGCCGGTGCCGACGATGATCGAAGTGAGCGCGAAGACGGGCGCGGGCATCGAGCAGTGGGTGCAGTGGCTCGAGGCGCGTAGACCGAAGCCCGGCGCGCACGTGCACCACAGCCACGAGCACGCGCACGACCATCACGATCATCACCACCACGAGCACGACCACGGTCATCACCATGGGCACCGGAGCTAGCGGGCTCCTCCTCAGCGTCGCGGCGAGCCTCGCGGTGGTGCACACCGCCATCGGGGTGGACCACGCGGTGCCCTTCGTCGTGCTCTCGCGCGTGCAGGGGTGGTCGCTCAAGCGCACGCTGGTGGTCACCGCGCTGTGCGGCGTGGGCCACGTGCTGTCGGCGGTGGTGCTCGGGCTCGGCGCGGTGGCGCTGGGCATCGCGGTGGAACACCTCGCGCCCTTCGACTCGATGCGCGGCAACGTCGCGCTGATGCTGCTGGTCGCGTTCGGCCTCGGCTACGCGGCGCTCGGCGCGGTGCACTGGTACCGCGGGCGGCCGCATCGCCACTTCCACGAGCACGACGACGGCACCTCGCACGAGCACGACCACGGGCACGCCGACGAGCACGTGCACGTCCATGAAGAGAAGAAGAAGGTCATCACCGCGTGGACGCTCTTCGTGGTGCTGGTCTTCGGACCATGCGAGGCGCTGGTGCCGCTGCTGCTGGCCCCCGGCGTGATGCAGGACTACTCGCTGCTGGCCGCGGTCATCCTCGTGTTCGGTGGGCTGACGGTGGCGACGATGCTGGTGCTGGTGACGCTGGGCACGCTCGGCGCGCGGCTGGTGGACCTCGAGAAGTTCTTCGGCAAGCGCGCGGCGGCGATGAGCGAGGTGCTCGCGGGGTTGACCATCGCGGCGACCGGCGCGGCGGTGAAGGTCTTCGGGCTCTGATCAATCGTTCGCCGCGGCCGGCAGCTCGGTGACGACGGCGTGGCGCGGCTCGCTGCGCAGCCCGTCGCGCAGCACGAGGTCTTCGAACGTCTCCGCTCGCCGCAGCAGCTCGACGCGGCCGTCCTTCACCGACACCACGGCGGGCCGCGGCTGCGAGAAGCACGTCGAGAGCGGCACGAAGTAGGCGCCGGCGTCCATGATGGCGAGCGCGTCTCCAGCGTGCAGGGGAGGCAGGCGCCACGCGGGGTAGAGCTGATCCGCCAGCATGCAGCTCGGGCCGGTGAGCCGGTACACGTGCTCGTCGCCCCCGCGCGGCCGCAGCGCGAGGAGCTGGTGGAACTCGTTGGGCACCGGCTCGGCGACGTTGATGCCCGCGTCGAGCACCGCCCAGCGCAGGCCGGCCGGGTCTTCGCCGTGCAGCGAGAGCACGCGGCACAGCACCATCATCGTGTCGCTGGTCATCGCCCGGCCGGGCTCCATGAAGATGCGGGGCCGCGGCACCCGGTGTTCGACGGCGTGCGCCTCGACCAGCCCCACCACCTGCGCGACGTACGCGTCGATGCTCAGCACCGCGTCGAGGTCAGGCGGGCTCGGCGGCACGCCCAGCGTCACCGACCACTGCTTCGCCTCGGACGTCAGCCGCGGCGCCGTGCGACAGCCGAGGTTGCCGCCCACGTCGATGATCTCCAGCACCAGCCCCAGCTCGCGCCGCAGGTGCTCGGAGAAGTCGAGGAGCGCGCCGACGTACGCGCCGACCTGTTCCTTCGTGGCGAGCGTCCCGTTGACGTGGGAGTGAAGCCCCACCACCTGCAGCTCGGGCCGCGCCATCGCCTCGCGGAACGCCTCGAGCGCCTCACCGGTGTCGATGCGCAGGCCGAACTGCCCGGCCCGGCCCCCCGGCACCACCACCCGCAAGCCCACGCGCGCCTGGCGACGACGAGCGCGCGCGAGGTCGGCGACGAGAGCAATCTCCTCGCGACCGTTGAGGTTGATCAGCCCGATCTGCTGATCAATCGCGACCACCAGCGACTCCGGCGTCTTCGCGGGCGCGTCGTAGATGATGGACGACGGCGTCACCCCCAGCTCGAGCGCCAGCCACAGCTCGTACGGGCTCGCGGCCTCGGCGCCGACCCCCAGCGCGTGCATGCGCCGGAGTACCTGCGGCACGGGGTTCGTCTTGTACGAGTAGTAGATCTCGCAGCCCGCACTGGCCCCCGGCGGCGTCGCGAGGAAGCGCGCCACGTTCGCCTCGAGCCGCGCCTCGTCGAGCACGTAGAGCGGCGAGCCGTAACGCTCGAGCAGCGCGTCGAGCTCCACCCCGCCCCGCATCAGGCCACCGTCCGGGCTCCGGCTGAGGCCCCAGGTGTCGAGGCTCCATGGGCCTGCGTGCGGCAGCGCCCGGGCGACGTCACCGAGCAGGTGCTTCAGGTCTTGTCGATTCATCACACCCTCCCTTCGAGCGTACGGCCCACCGCGCGCCGCACGCGCCCGGCGAAGTCGACGCCCGCCTGCGCCCCGCGGTACGCCAGCGAGGCCACCGAGGCGCGTGGCATCCGCGCCATCAGCCACAGCGCCGTGGTGTCGACGCCGGGGTACGTGTGCACCGCCTGCTCGAGGTGCTCGAGCGCGACGTCACGTTTCCCCTGCGCCAGCGCGGCCCGCGCCACCAGCGTCTGCCGAAAGCCGCGCAGCGCGCTGAGCTCGGGGTCGTCGGGCGCCTGCTTCCAGAACAGCGCCTCGTGGAAATGCAGCACGTCGAGGTGGAACTGCGTCGCGGTGCGACCGGTCACCAGGTGCCCTTCCTGGAGGGAGCGGCGGCCGTCGTCTCCGTACTCGTGCTTGATGGCGCCGGGCGCGGAGATGAAGTGCGCAGGGAACAGCCGGCACAGCTTCGCCAGCCACCCGAAGTCGCTCGCCACGCGGTAGCTGGTGTCGATGGGCCCGACCGCCTCGAGCGCGCGCCGGGTGATGACCGTCGGCTGCAGCGCCATCAGCCAGCCCCAGCGCCAGTGCGGGAAGACGTGGCCGCGGTACAGGCGCGCGTCGCGGTACGGCGTGTCGGCGAGCACCGCGCGCCCCCATGCCCCGAGCTCGGCGCGCGTCTCGTAGAACCAGAGGTAGGGGTCATCGTGCGGCGGCGGCGCGCGAAAGGCCGGCGAGCCGATGCGGCGCGCGGTGGCGGGGTACCAGTCGCCCATCTCGACGCGTGGGTGAATGACCATCTGGCGCGCGCGGCCGAAGCTCTCCCAGAACTCGGTGGTGACGAGGTCGGCCTCGGGGTGCGCCGAGAAGAAGGCGGTGGTGAGCGCGAGGTGGTGCGGTGTCCACGCGTCGTCGGAGTCGAGGAAGGCGATCAGCTCGCCGCGCGCCTCGGCCAGCGCCCGGTTGCGCGCGCCGCCCACGCCCTGGTTCTTCTGCACGATGAGGCGCACGCGCGGGTCGAGCGCCTCCACCATGTCCTTCGTGCCGTCGGTCGAGCCGTCATCGACGACCACCAGCTCCCAGTTCTCGAAGCGCTGGGCCTGCACGCTGGCGATCGCCCGGCCGATGGTGTCCCGCCGGTTGTACGTCGGCATCACGATCGACACGCGCGGGACCGACGTCATGGGGAGACCCTCCTTCTGGCTTCACGGCGAACGTCGTCTCGAGCGCCGCGCCGCTCAGCCGTTCCAGCTCGACGCCGCGCTGCTCGAGCGCGAGCAAGGTCGAGCGCACCTGCGCGCGTTCGTCGAGCCGCGGCGGGCGGACCTCGGCGTGCTGCTCGTGCGCGCGACGCTCGGGGTTGAAGGCGATGGCCTGCGCGCCGCTCGGGCGCCACCACTGCTTGAGCTGCCCGAGCCGCGCCTTGAGCCACGGCAGACTGCCTACGCGGTAGAGCTGCACGGCCACCGTCTCGGTCGCCACGCCGCCGAAGTTCGACTTGTTGTAGGCGTAGTTGCCGTTGAGGTTCAGCTCACCGAGCCCGCGCGAGAACGCGTGGCGGAAGGCGAGCAGCACGCCGAGGTGCCCGCAGCCGAGGTCTTCGTAGTCCTGGTCGAAGCAGGTCTCGAAGCCGTGGAGCACGCCTTCGAACTCACCCGTCACCGCGCCCGACACCGGCAGATCGTCGACCAGCAGCAGGTGCACCCCCAGGCGCATCGGCTGCCCGGCCTCGCCGAGCGCGCGGAAGAACGCCTCACGCTGCGGGGTGCGCGAGATGCCGGCGTGGCCCGCGGCCTTCCAGCTCCGCCGCTCGAGCGCGAGGTAGAGGTCGAGCATCGCGGGCAGTCCGCGCGGATCAGCGCACGACACCGCCTCGGCGTGACCGGCCCCGAAGGTGCGGCGCAACGAGCGCATGAAGTTCTTCCGGTGCGAGCCGGGCATCGCGCCGAGGTACTCGGGCATCGACTTCCACGGCAGCTTCGCCCGCGACACCGGCATGTTCGGGAAGCGCCGCGCCCAGTGACGCCATGGCTTCAGCGGCGGCACCTCGAGCAGCGCCGACTCGGAGTCTTGCAGCGCGAGCTCGAGCAACGACCAGCCCCGCTCGTGCTCGAGCAGGTGCGCGTAGAACGCCTGCGCGCACCGGGCCTCGTCTTCGCGGCGCGCGATGACGTGCGGGCGGTCGGTGTCGTGGCTGATCAGCACGCTGATCTTCGTCCACGGGAGGCCGAGCGTGCGCTCCTGGTGCTTGCGCAGCGGGAGGTAGCCCACGAGCTGATCGCCGTCGAAGGCCGTGAGGAACAACAGTTCGCGCTCGTGGGCGCCGAACTCGTCGTGGGCGAGGAAGGTCTCGACGTAGGCGAGCGTGGAGAAGGGACAGGGGCGCCGCGACGCGAGGTTCAGTGCGTCGAGCGCGTCCCGATGCGGGGTCAGCTCAGCCAGCGAGCGGAACACCCTGACCGAAAGGCCACGCACGGGCTCTTCCTCCTCCTGCGCAAGGGACAGGCGCGTACGCCTGACCAGTGCAGAGGAGGTGCCACGAGGCCGCTGGCTGAATCAAACCAGTTGCTTCCGAGCGCAGGCGCAGGCCGTGCGCACCCGCGCGTTTTGCACTTTCCATCAGGGCATCACCGGCGCAGCGGCCGGCTGCACGGGGTCGACAGGCCACCGTCGAAGACCGTGCCGTACGCGGTGAGCACGCCGCCATCGGCCGACAGGCGCGTCCGCAAACCGTAGGAGATCGCCGTGCGCACGTCGGCCATCTCGACGACCTCCCCCGAGCAGTCGGCCGACTCGGTCACCCACACCTCGTCGATGCCGACCGGCGCGCGCACCGAGACCGTGATGTTGAATGACAGGGTCAGCTCCGGCGGCCCGGGGAGCAGGAGCGAGTCGTGCGTCCACGCCTCCGTCGCGTTGAAGCAGGCGCGATTGCCTGCGCCGTCTTCACACGCCACGCTCCACGGCGTGGTGGCGTCCGCGGGGAAGGTGACGATCTGCGGCTCGCACGAACCGAACGTGCCGCAGAAGGTGGCGAAGGTGTCGAAGTCGAGCGCCGACGCGCAGTCGGCCGCGGGCACCACCAGCATGCGCTCGAAGTCTCCGGTGACGCGCACCCACGCGCGCTGGTTGGGCGACGGCGTGGGGCTGAGCAAGCGGAGCACGGCCGAGCGGGGCGGCTGCAGATCGGCCTCGACCCTCACGATCTGCGAGCAGGCCGACACCTCACCCGCGAGATCCACCGCGTCGACGCCGAAGAAGACGGTCGTGCCGTCGCGCACGATGCGCCGAAGGCCCGTCGCGACGAACTCTTCTGCCGACAGCTCGTCGAGCACCGCGCCCGCGCAGCCGAACTGGTGCAACCGAATGCGGGTGCCGGCCATCGCGGTGCCGGTGAGCGTGAACGTCTCGGTGGGCGCGGGCGATTGAGGGAACGCGGTGAGCGTCGGCGCGCGCGGAGGAGCGAGCGAATCGACGGTCAGCCGCACCGGCTCCGAGCACGCCGAGCGCAGGCCCTCTCTCGAGATGGCGAGCGCGCTGAAGGTGTTGATCGCGGCCGGGAGCAGCTCGACCTCGACGCCCGCGGCCAGCCCCTCGGCGGTCGTCTCGGCGAAGACCGGCCTGGCGCACGCGTCGTCGACGAACAGCCACACCACGGTGCCTTCCGGCGCAGCGCCCGTGAGCCTGAGATGCCGCGTCGAGATGAGGCCGCTCACCGCGTCGAGCACCGGCGCTTCGGGGACGCCGGGCGGCTTTGGCGCAGGCGGCGCGCACGCCGAGAGCACGAGGCTGATCAACACGAGGGCTCTCATCGCACCGTCAGCTCCTGGAGCGAGACGATGGGCACCGTGAGCCCCGCGGCGTCTTCGAAGGTGACCCGGAAGATGACCGGCTTGGCGAAGCCGCCCGCGCCGAGGCTGAGGAACGCGCCGGGCTCGTCGCAGCTCGCCCCCGCGAAGTCGCCCTCGTTGAGCCGCGCCCCGAGCATCGGGTTCCACTGCGTGTAGTCGACGAAGAAGTTGAAGTCGAAGCGCGCCTTCACCGCCGGGCGCGCGAGCACCAGTCCGTGAAAGACGAGGTCCTTCACGCTCGTCTCGCGGCCGAAGTTGAAGATGAGCGCCGGCGTGTCGGGCGGGAAGGTGTAGGGCAGGAAGCGGCCGTCGGTGAGCGGGCACGGCTTCACGTCGATGAAGGGACACTCGGCGCCGCGGCCCGGCGGCGGCGGCGCGACCTGCGACCGCAGCTGCCACGCGCGCTGACGACGCTCTTCGACGGGCACCACGTCGTAGCGGCCGAGCGAGTCGATGGGCACCTGGCGCCAGCTCCGGCCCGCCAGCACGCCGCGCGTCTCGAAGGGGCGATCGGGCGAGAAGCCCGCGCCCGAGACGGGCGTGCGCCACGCCACGTGCCCGTCGAGGCGCAGCTCCTCGAAGGAGTCCTGAGCGGCGTCGGCCAGCGCGCCCACGTCGCCGAGGTCGAGGTCTCCTTCGGGGAACCAGAAGCGCTCTTCGAAGTCCCACTCGCCTCCACTCGCGCTCACGCTGAAGAAGCGCCGCGCCTCTTCACCGGCGGTGATCTGCTGCCGCACCAGCGAGAAGGTGAACTTCCCTTCCGCGTCGGTGCGCGTGACGTCGAGCGGCTCGAGCGCGTCGCAGCGGGTCTCGGAGGCGAAGCGGTTGCGCAGCAGGCGGACCTCGGCGCCGGCGACGGGCGCACCCTCGGGCACGAAGCGGCCCGACAACACGAACGAGTCTTCAGGCAGCGGGCACCCCGCCAACACGAAGACCACCAGCAGCGACGCGCGACGCACCACCTCAGTATCTCCCCTTCACGCCGAGGAACGGGAGGATGACGGGCAACGAGAAGGCCTGGCGCTGCAGCACGCGCGTGCCGTTCTTCGGCGTCGCGGTGTACGTGTAGCCGAGCACCTCGGAGGTGGCGCTGGCGTTGAACACGTCGAGGAACAGCTCGAGCGTGAAGGCGTCGAAGGTCCACGTTCGCGAGAGGCGCGCGTCGACCCGCGCGAAGGCCGGCAGGCGGGGGTCGTTCGAGAGTGACTCCGGCACCCACGCGGGCAGCAACGTGCCGGGGTCCACACCGGGGCGCATGGCGCGGCTGCTGATCACCCCGCTCTCGGGACGACCGGTGTTGAAGTGCACGCCGACGCTGGCGTGAATCGCGAACGGCAACACCACGCCGCCGGTGAGGTGCAGCACGTGCGTCTGGTCGAACTCGAAGGGCGCCCACGCGTCGCGTACGCCGGTCACGTCGCCGCGCGCGTCGAAGTCGTAGAGCGTGCGGAAGCGCTCGCTGCGCTGGAGCGTGTACGCGAGCCACCCGAACCACCGCCCCTGCGGCCGCCGACGCACCATCACCTCCAGGCCGTACGCGCGACCGGGGCCCGCCGCCTTCGCGCCGAGCCGCGCGCGGTTGGTGAGCAGGTCTTCCAGCGAGTACTCGATGGGGCGGGTGAGCTGGTTCCAGTACACCGAGCCGCTCGCCTCGAGCTCGAACGGCAACTGCGCGTCGACGCCCGCTTCCACCTTGACGGCCTGCTGCAGCCCATCGCGCAGCCCGGCGAGGTCGGTGACGGGCAGGTTGAGCAACACCGTCGGCGGTTGGTGCACCAGCGACGCGGCCGCGCGCAGCACGACGTGCTCGTCGAGCGTGTAGCGCACCACCACCCGCGGCTCCGGCGCGAAGCGGCTGAGGCCCGAGTCGAGGAAGTAGCCATCGAGCCGCAGGCCCGCGACGCCCGACCAGCGGTCCTTCTTCCAGCTCAGCTCGGCAAAGGCGCCGGCGAGCGCACCGGCAGTCGAGGGCTCACGGAAGCTCGCCGCGGCGCCGGCCATCACGCTGGGGTTGCGATCGATGTCGAAGGTGGTGGCCTGGCGCTCGCCGTCGAGGCCGAGCTCGAGCTCGAACACGTCAGACAGCGCGCCCTGCCACCGCACCCGCGCCTGGGCTGATTGCCGCGACATGAGGAACTGACCGAACGTGGCGCCGTCGCGCTCGCCGAGGAGCCCGAGCCGCTCGGTGCCCACGAGCACGCCGAGCTCGAGCTGACCGCCGTGCGCCGGCTGCCGCCACGCGAGGTCGACGCGGTGGAACTGCGAGCTGAGCAGCGCGGTGAAGGTGTCAGGGCCGTTCTCGCGCGCGCCCGCCTCGTCGATGACACCCAGCGCGAGGAGGCGCAGCTTGCCGGTGCCGGTGCTCCACTCGAGGCGGCCCTGGTAGTCGCCGAAGTTCACCACCGGCGTCGGCCGCGGCGTCTCGGGCGTCGACTCGAAGACGCCCTTCGCCACCGCGGCGGCGATGGGGCCGGCGTAGCTGACGCGCCCCGCGAGGGTGAGGTGGAGCGAGTCGGACAGCGGCACGGCCACGAAGGCGCCCGCGTTGAGCAGGTCGATCGACGCGGTGACCTTCACCTTCGACGACGGCTTCGCGAGCCGGCCGTCGATGACGCCGCCGAGCAAACGCCCGTAGCGCGCGGGCAACACGCCGGGGAAGAAGTCGACCTTCTCGATGAAGTCGGGGTGCACCACCGCCGGGCCGGCGAGCAGGTGGTAGAGCTGCGGGAGCCGCACGCCGTCGAGGAAGAAGCCGGTCGCCGCAGGCTGGGCGCCACGCACCACGGGGTACGAGAGGCCCGACGCGAGCGAGGCGACGCCGGGGAGCAGCATCGTCACGCGGAAGGGGTCGCCCTGGGTGCCGGCCATCTCCTGCAGCTCGACGCGCGAGAGCTCGACCCGCGCCGGCCCTTCGTCACGCCGCGCGCGCACCACGGTCTCGAAGCCTGCCTCGAGCCGCTCGAGGCGGTAGCGCACCGCGACCTGCTCGCGGTCCATCAGCGTCTCGGTGACGGAGAGCGGCGCGAAGCCACCCGCACGCACGGTCAACGCGTGCACGCCGCCATCGAGCGCGAGCGTGAACTTCCCGTCGGCGTCGGTCTCGGCGAGCACGCCGCCGTCGGCGTCCATCACCACCGCGACGGGAATGGGCTCACGCGTGCCGCGCGCCTCGACCGTGCCGGTGAGGGCCTGACCGCTGAGCAGCGTGAGGAGCAGCGCGAGCATCAACCCCAGCCGCACCCACGCCAGGCCGGATCCTTTGAGAACACGCGGTAGGCGAGCGCCCGCAAGACGAAGCCCCCCACACCGAAGGGCACCTTGTCCTGCTCGGGGAAGCGCTGCTTCGGATCGAGCGCGCCTTCGTGGCTGAAGAACACGATGCCCGGCTCACCCGCCTTGTTCTTCGCCTTCGCGTCCCACACGAAGAAGTTCTGCCCGGCGCTGCACAGCTCGGAGAAGCGCGCGCGATCTTCGTCGCCTTCCCACTCGCAGTACGCCTCGACGGCGCCCTTGCTCGAGACCGCCAGCCGCGGGCCGCCCATGCCGCCGTCACGGGGATCGACGGCCACGCGCGCGCCGACCTTCGTCACCAGCCGCGCGAACGACGGTGGGGCGCTCACCTGGCCCTTGAACGGCGCGGTGAGTTCGAGCGCCACCACGTCATGGTCGTCGCAGTCGAACTGCACGACGGTGCTCTTCTTCGAGCTGCTCACGCCCCGCACGCGGGTGAGCAACTTTGCGAGCAATTGCTCACATGGCTTCGTCTCGGCGAGCGCGGTGAGGCGGGCCTTCAGCTCGGGCGGCAGCGTGGGCCTGGCGCCGGCCTTGATGGTGAAGTCCTTCGTTCGCAGCGCCTTCGCGTTCTTCAGCGCCGAGGTGTCGGTGACCGGGTTGCCCTCGAGGTACATCGTCTCGAGCGCGGTGAGCCCGCTCAGCGCCGACACGTCGCCGACGCGGTTGCCCTTCAGCCCGAGGAACCGCAGCTTCGTGAGCTTCGCCAGCGGCGCGACGTCGGAGACCCGATTGTCGGGCACCTGCAGGTAGGTGAGCGCGGTGAGCTTCGCCAGCGGCGCGAGCGAGGTGAGGCGGTGACCGGGAAGGAACAAGCGCCGCAGCTTCGTCAGGCCCGCGAGCGGCGAGAGGTCATCGACTTCACCTCGGTCGGCGACGAGCACCTCGAGCGACCGCAGCGCCTTCAGCGGAGCCAACGACTTCACCGCCGCGCCGCGCAGCTCGAGCTCCTTCAGCTTCGTCAGGCCAGCGAGGAACGAGAGGTCGACCTTCGCGCCCTGCTTCTCATCGATCAGCTTGAGTGACTCGAGCGCGGCGAGCTTCCCCAGCGGGCGGAGATCGGTCTTCGCGCTGATGCCGATGCTCACGTGCGTCAGCTTCGGGAAGTCGACCACCCACGACAGGTCGACGAGCGGCGTCCACTCGGCGACGAACAGCGTGCGGTCTTTGGTGGTGGCCGCCTCGAGCTCGGACCACTGCTCGAGGTCGTTCACGTCGTCGGGCGCGAAGTCGGTCTTGCCGAGCGCGGCTCGCAGCGCGGGGTCGTTCTTCAGGCGCAGGACGAAGGGCGTGAGCTTCGGCTCCTTCTTCTTCGGCGCGGGCGCGGGCTCGGGCGCCTTCGCGGCTTTCTCGACGTAGCCCTTCTTCAGCTTCTGCGCGGCGAGGCCCGCGGCGAGCAGCTCGGCCACCGCGGGCGACGAGCACTTCTTGAGCGTCGTCTGTCCCTCGGCGCCGATCTTCCCGAAGCGCGTGTGGATGACGGCGCCCTCGCACCACACTTCCCAGAACTTGTTCGACGTGCCTTCGCTGAACTCGAGTGTCCGTTTCATGAGGGCGCGCAGCATCGCAGGCAGACGGCGCCGGGCGCACAACTCGTTGGATCTTCAGCGACGAGACGTGGCCGCGAACTTGCTCAGGGGCTGGCGACCATGACCCTCCGCATCGCTCCGTTGATCACTGGCGCCGCGCCGTACGACGTTCCCCTCGAGCCCACGCGCGCGAGCCCGCCGGGCAACACGGTGGAGCGAGCGCCTCCGTCGAGCGCCGACCTCACGCTCGACCGCGTGCTGCGCGCGAAGCCGGAGCTGGTGGAGCGACTCCCCGCGTTTCTCGAAGGGGCGAACAGCAAGCTGCTCTACATCGTGGCGCACCGGGCGCTCGCGGAAGGGCTCGGCGCGCTGAGCGTGCGCGTCGGAGAGACCGACGTGATTCGCCGCAACGCCGATGGCTCCATCTCACTCGACGGCCTGACGCTCAACGACGCGCACGGCGACCTCGCGCGAATTCTCGACGCGCGGCCCGCCAACTACGGAGCCCACACCTCGGTCGAGCAGCTGCTCAACGAGTCCGTCCATTACTACTACGCGAACCTCCGCTACGACGGCGGCGGCGCGGCGCCCAACGTGCGCGGGCTCGATCGCTTCACCTACGCCACCATTCAGCAGGTGCTGGTCTCCCCCGACCCTTCCCAACGCGGCATCGAGTGCCTCGCGGCGGCGGCGGTGCACCTCTACAAATCGATGGGCCTCGTGCCTCCGGGCCTCTCGCGCGAGGAGTTCGAGCACCGCTACACGTCGATCCACGGCGACGTCGGCGCCACGCCGCGACTGGGCCACGAGTTCGACAAGACGCTGCGCGGCATTCCGTCCGAGCGCCGCCTCGACGCGAGCGCCACCGCGGCCTTCGCCAACCAGCTCCGTCACGACGACTGGGCGAAGCTCACCGGCGCGGCGCGCGGGCCGTACGTGGTGAAGGAGCTGAAGAACGTCGACGCCGTCGTCTCGCACTTCGCGCAGGGCGGCGCGGGCGTGCGCACCACGTGGGCCGACGGCGGTCACTACTTCGTGCTCACCGGCGCTCGCCGAGAAGCCGGGGAGGTGGTGGTGAACCAGGACGACTCGTTGCGCACCTCGCCCGCGCGACGGAAGAGTCCCGAACAGGAGCCGTACGCCACCCCGTATGATCCGCAGCTCCACACCCGCTTCTGGACCCTGAGCCGCCCGTGATCACTCTCGCCCTCGCCGTGGTGCTGTCGCAGTCGCCGTGCCTCGAGATCAACGACGTCGACGGGCTGATCAAGTCGATCGCCTCGAACACCTGCCTCCACCTCGCGCCCGGCACCTACGATCTCACCGCGCTCGTGCAGCCCGTGCAGCGCGAACGCGAGAAGAAGCTCGGCGCGCAGGTGTCGATCTTCAGCCCTCAGCGCCCGGGGCACGGCCACTTCGAGGGCGGGCTCACGCTGCATCACCTCACGAAGCTGCGCCTCATCGGTTCGGGCCCCGACACCCGGTTGGTGCACTCGCTGCCCGTGCCGCCGGTGGTGATGCTGGCGAAGAGTGAAGACGTCGAGCTCTCGGCGCTCTCGTTCGGCGGGCCGTTGATCATCCGCCACGTCAAGGGCCTCATGCTCCGCGACGTGACCGCCACGCGCGTGCTGCTCGACGACGTCGAAGCGGCGAAGGTGTCGGGCACCACGGTGACGGTCGAGAACGCGCCGGTCGCCCGTGCTGTGGTCCCCAGTGACGGCGGCGTGGCGGTGCAGCTCGACGGGTTCCTCATCGATCGCCATGAGGCGACCGTCGCGGACTACGAGCCGTGCGTCGCGGCGAAGAAGTGCGCCCCGTTGAAAGAAGCGGCGTCGCCGCAGCAGCCCGCGAGCCCGCTCACGAAGAAGGAGGCCGAGGCGTTCTGTCGATGGCGTGGCGCGCGTCTGCCCACCGCCGCCGAGTGGTCTCGCGCGGCCGGCCGTGACACCTGGCCCTGGGGCAATGGCCCGGTGACCTGCGCACGCGCGGCGACGATCGAAGCGAACGACGTCTTCGACGGGCCGTGCGTGGTGGAAGGCGAGACGCACGAGGTGTGCTCGCACCCCGAAGGCCTGAGCGCCGAGGGGGTGTGCGACCTCGCCGGCAACGTGTGGGAATGGACGGCGGACGGTCAGGTGCGCGGGGGCGACGCCACGTTCATTCCCCCCAGCGCGAAGGCGTCGCGACCCGGGCCGGGAATGCGCATCGGCGTTCGGTGCGTCCGGAGCCCGTGAGGTCGAGCTCGGCGGTTCTCGTTACTTCCTCATGACATGCGCGCCGTACAGTTCGCCGCGTGTCATCTCTCGCGCCTGCCCTCGAGCTCGACAAGGTGAAGCCGCGCCTGCGCGGCACCTTTCATTCCTTTGGCTTCGTCGCCGCCCTCTTCGGCATCGCTGAGCTGGCGCTCGCCCCGGTCGAGGGCTGGCGCTACGTCTCGGGCCTCATCTACGGCGCGTCGCTGGCGCTGATGCTGGGGTTGTCGGCGCTGTACCACCGCCCGATGTGGAGCCACGCCGCGCGCAACCGCCTGCGCATGGCAGATCACGTCGGCATCTTCTTCCTCATCGCGGGCTCGTACACGCCGTTCGCCGCGCTGCTCTCGCCCACCGCGCCGACGTTCGGGTTGATCGGCATGTGGGTCGGCGCCGTCGCGGGCATCGTGTACGCGATCGTCAACAGCCACGGTCACCGCGTGTTGAGGGCGGGCATCTACGTGGTGCTCGGCCTGTGCGCCGCGCCGATGATCCTCGGGCTGCCGGTGCACATCGGGTGGAACCTCACCTCGCTGCTGCTCGTCGGCTCAGCCGTCTACATCGTCGGCGCGGTCGTCTACGCGCGGCGCTGGCCGAACCCGCAGCCGAACTTCTTCGGGTACCACGAGCTGTTCCACGTGATGGTGCTCATCGCCGCGGGCTTCCACTACGCCGCGGTGTGGAACGTTCAGCAGCGGATCAGTCTCGGCTGAACAGCGGAAGGAGCACGTCGGGATACGTCAGCGCAGCATGAAGACGTACGTGTCGTTGTTGTCCTGCTCAAGATCGAGCTCGTAGATTAGACCTGACGTCATCATGTGCGCCAGTACGCCCGCGTCCGAGCGATAGAGGGTGTCGCAGGTCGACGTTAAGCCGGAAAACGATTGGCATGCTCCAAACTCGATTGACTGCCACTCGCCGTGCGAGGGAACAGAAAAGTTGTGGCAATGGTAGATGATGTTTCCGGCGTCCGTCGCGAGGTGCGGCATCGAGGCCCGACAATCGGCCTGGGAGTTCGTCGATGCGAGGGCCGCCCAGGTCACGTCGATGTTGACCCTCGAGCCACCGTCGACGCTGCGAAAGGGAATGGACACTGTCGCGCCGGGAGAGACCAGAACCGCAGGGCAGGGAGGGCCGCCGAAGATGTTCGTGCAGCAGTTGAGGTTCTCACCGGGGCTAGGGTCCATTTCCTGGCACTCGGTGGTGACTCTCTTGACTCCGCCAGTGCCTCCCCCCGCGCCGCGGCCCCCATCACTGCCGCCACCAGCCCCGGTCGCGCCGACCGTCACCACGTCCGTCGCTTCGACGACGCCGCCAGCCGAACTCCATTTGGCCGTGACGGTCACTCGACCGGTGCACGACGGATCAACCGCGACGTCGCACGTCAAGGTGGTCCTCGCGGTGCCGTAGGTGTCGAGGGTGACGGTGTCATCGGCGAGTGTGCCGGCAGAGCTCTTCAGGGCGACGGTCCCCGAGCCCACGAGGCCCTTCCCCGTCGTTGCAATGATCTCGACCCTCGCGGTGCTCCCATTCGCCGCGAGGATGACGTCAACCTGCAGTGAGGGCGGACTTTCCGACTCGCACGACCCCAACACCACGACCATCGCCAACCCAAGCGCCGTACGAACTCTGTGTCCCATGAATCCGCAGCCTCTCACGCCCGCTTCGCCTGGGCACTCTCTTCCGCCGTCGTCAGTCGAACTTCGGGCGCCAGCACGCGGTGCCGACGATGGAGAAGTGCGTCTGGCCGACGTTCGCCGAGCCGAAGTTGAGCTCCGCGCCGAGCGCGAGCTGGGCGGGCTTGATGACCAGGTTCGCCTGCGCGCGGTGGGCGAAGGTGAGGTTCACCGTCGGCAGCGTGAGCCACGTCGCCTCGAGCGAGAACGCGTCGTCGATGCCCAGCGCGAGGCGGCCGCCGCCGGCCAGCGAGGTGCCGCTCCACAGCGAGAAGCCGAAGCCGACCAGCGCGTGCAGCCGCGCGATGAAGGGCCCGAAGGCGTGGTTGAACAACCCCACGTTGGCGAGCGCGTCGAGCTGGCCCCAGAAGAAGCCCTTGTCGGCGATGGCGTAGCCGACCACCGCGTTCGCTTCGACGCCGCCGCCGTTCCCCAGCAGCGTCTGGTGCGTGTACGCACCGCCGTGGAGCCGGATGCCCACCAGCGTCGCCGCCTGCGCCGCGGGGTCGCTCTTCGGGTTGTCGACCCACTGCGGCGCCCAGGTTCCGGCGATGGCGCCGAGCTCGAGCGGATCTCCCATGCCGAGCACGCCGGTCTCGCCGTCCTTCGCAGCCGCGAGGGTCGCGCTGATCATCACTGCCAACACGAGCATGCGGCTCACAGGCGCAACCCCGCTTCCAGCTGAAAGCCCACCGAGTCGAGGTTGAACTGGTACCGATTCCACGAGCCGGTCGCGCGCACGAAGAGCCAACGCAGCGGGTGGAGCGAGACCGTCAGGCTCAGCGGCGAGTTGTTGTAATAGAGCGACTTGTCAGCCGAGGTGTCGAGCGACTTGAGGTAGTTCTGCTCGACGATCTTCTGGTCGAACCCGAAGCCGCCGAAGAAGTTGGGCGTCCACTGAAGCTGGAAGGCGAGGAAGCGCCAGTTCGCCATGAAGCGGATCGGCAGGCCGAGGTTGTCGTAGGTGCGCAGCCGCGTGTCGCCGGGCACGGTGTCGACGAGGCGGGTGTACGCGAAGGCGATCTCCATGCCGACCTCGCCGGAGTCGGCGAACTCGATGGTGACCGGGGTGATCTCCGCGCTGATACCGCTGGCCGTGGTGAGGCCCTTCACCGGCAGGTAGAGCTGCAGGTCGAGGCTCATGTTCGAGCTGAGCATGCTGTCGCCCGTCGCCTCGCGGCTGCGGCGCATCGCGGCGACCTCGGCGTCAGAGAAGCGCTGGTAGTAGTCGATGCGGTAGCCAGGGCCGTACTCGGTGCCGAGGTGCTTCTGCACCAGCCCCGACGACGCGGCCGCTTCGCCGAAGGCCATCAGGAGCTGCGTCACGAAGTACACCGTCATCTTCCCTAGCCCGGAGTTGCGCTCGACGAAGCGCAGGCCGGTGAGCGTCATCGGGCCTTCCGCGAAGCCGAAGCCCTGGCGCGAGTAGACGGCCGAGAAGTCGTAATAGAGCGACGACAGCGCGGGCGTCAGCGGCAACAGCACCTTGAAGAACGAGAGGTCGAGGGGCTTCGACGGCTCGGGTTCCGGGGTGGGCGTGGGCGCGGGCTGCACCGTCGGCGGAGGAACCAGCGCCACTGGCTTCTCGACCACCGGTACGCCTGCATCGACCGCGACGACGACTTCGACTCCGGCATCGGTGGGCGCGAGGCCCGCATCTTCTTGAGCCCACGCGCTCGACGCGAGGGCACACAACACAACTACGACACGACTCACGAAGACCTCCCGAAACGGCGCGGGGCTCCTTAGCAGCTACTTCACGTCGGTCCACGTGCCGTCGTTGCCGGGGCCCGCGTGCCAGTCGATGCGGCCCAGCCCGCGCGGCACGAAGGCCGAGGTGGCGGTGAACCACTGCACGCCGTTGGTGCGATCTTCACCGACCGCGAGGTAGCCGCGCGTGCCGCTGTCGAGGGCGAGCTCGTAGAAGCCGTTGGCCTTCGTGGTGGTCTCGAGCTTCGGCGCCGGCTTCACGCCTGCGTCGCTGGCGCCGTAGGGGTTGGTCTCGAACCACGCGACAGGGGTGCCCACCTTCGGCGCGCCGAGGCAGCCGGCGCCGTCACAGCGCTGGGTGAGCTGGCCGTACAACCCCTGGGTGATGGTGAGCTGACCTTCGACGTCGGCGCTGGTGCCGCAGCCGAAGAAACCGAGCGCGAGGAAGAAGAGAGGTCTCATCGTCGGCGCACGCTAGGGTGCGCGCGCATGATCAACAACGACGTCCTGCGCAGCGTGCGGTTCATGTTGAAGACCGACGACACCACGCTCGCGAAGCTGATCAAGCTGGGCAAAGGCGAGGTCACCCGCGAGCAGGTCACCGCGTACTGCCTGCGCGAAGACGAGGCCGGCTTCGTGCTGTGCCCCAACGAGGTGATGAACTGTTTCCTCGACGGGCTGATCCTCCACCGTCGCGGGCCGCCGAAAGAAGGCGCGCCGGTGCGCCCGCCCGAGAAGGAGGTCACCAACAACACGGTGCTCAAGAAGCTGCGCGTGGCGTTCGAGCTGAAGGAAGACGACCTGCTCACGCTGATGCGCGAGACGGGGTTCGAAGTGTCGAAGCCAGCGCTCAGCGCGCTGTTCCGCAACCCGGAGCACCAGAACTACCGGCCGTGTGGTGATCAGTTCCTGCGCAACTTCCTCAAGGCGCTGACGGCGCGCGTGCGGCCGGGCTGATCACGAGCCCGGGGTCGCGGTGCGCCGTGGCTTGAGCCCGAGCCGTTCGAGCTGCCGATACAAAGTGCTGCGGTTGACGCCCAGCCGCGCGGCGGCCTCGGCCATGTTGCGCGCCGAGTGGATGACGTCGAGCAGCCGCTGCACCTGCGCGTCGGCCCCCGGGTGCGGAGACCCGACGTGGAAGGGCAGGTCTTCCACCGTCACCGGGCGATCTCTCCCCAGCACCGCCAGGCGGCGCAGCACGTTCTCCAGCTCGCGCACGTTGCCCGGCCAACTGTGCCGCTCGAGCGCCGCGCGGACCGGTACAGGCACCTGCACCTTGAGCCCCGTCTCCGCCTCGATGCTCGACGCGAGGTGATCGACCAGCTCGGTGAGGTCGCCCATGCGGTGGCGCAGCGACGGCACCTCGACCGCGATGACGTTGAGCCGGTGCAGGAGATCGAGCCTGAACGTGCCCGCCTTCACCGCGTCCTCCAGCTTGCGGTTGGTCGCCGACACCACCCGCACGTCCACCGCCCGCGTCTCGACCGAACCGACCGGCGTCACCACCTTCTCCTGCAGCGCGCGAAGCAACGTCGCCTGCGCGGGCAGCGGGAGATCCCCCACCTCGTCGAGGAACAGCGTGCCGCCGTGCGCTGCCTCGAAGCGGCCGAGCGCGCCTTCGCTCCGCGCGCCCGAGAACGCGCCGCCGACGTAGCCGAACAGCTCGCTCTCGACGAGGTCACGCGCCAGCGCCGCGCAGTTGACCGCGATGAAGGGTCCGTCGCGTCGCGGGCTCTCGGCGTGGATCGCCTGCGCCAGCAGTTCCTTGCCGACGCCCGACTCGCCCAGCAGCAACACCGGCATGTGCGTGGTCGCCGCCGAGCGGGCCAGCGCCACCGTCGCGCGCAGCCCTGAGCCCACCACGTCTTCGAAGCGGTAGCGCGACTGCGCGACCGAAGCCGGCGCGCTTCGACGGAGCGACTTCTTCGCCTCGCGCACCACCAGGCACGCCCCCACGCGCGTCCCTTCGTCCTGCACCGGGTACACCGACGCGCCCTCGAGCCACGGCGCCATCGGAGGCGCGACCGCCACGCCCGTCACGCCGGGCGGCAAGCGCACGCGCGCCGGCAGCCCCCGCGCCCTCGCCGCGCCGTTGGCCTGCAGCACGCGGCCGTCACCATCGAGGCACAGCAGCACGTCGAGCGGGTAGCGCGCCGACAGCTCGGCGTAGCGCGCAAGCACCAGCGTCTGCCGACGGTACGAGCGCGCGAGCAACGCCTGCTCGACCGTCACCCCCAGCGTGCGCGCGAGCTGCAAGATGCGCGGGTCGGCCCGCTGCGTCGGCCCCGAGACGTCGAGCGCGCCGATGACGTCGCCCGCCGGCCCATGGAGCGGCACCGCCGCGCAGTGCCACGGGTGCCACGCCGCGCAGAAATGCTCGGACCCGACGACGTGCACGGCCTTGCCGGTCGCCAGCGCGGTGCCCGGCCCGTTGGTGCCCGCGCTCGCCTCGGACCAATCAGCGCCGGGGATGAAGTGGATGTCGTCGAGCTGCTCGAGCACGAAGGGATCACCGGCCGCGACGAGCATGTGACCGGCGGCGTCGAAGAGCGTCAGCACATGGCCGCTGCCCTGCACCACCTCGAGCTGCGGCGAGAGCACCGACTCGGCCACCGCCAGCCAGTCGCAGCGCGCGCGCGCCGCGAACAGCCCGTCTTCGTCGAGCACCAGCGGCGCGGCCGACATGCGCGGGGACACGCCGGCCTGTGTCGAGCGCGACCAGCTCTCGCGCAACACCGGGAGTGACAGCTCACGCATCGCGGCCTCGTGAAGTTCAGGCATCGCCCCGAAACTTCTGCTCCGCGGCGTGGCTGATCAAGACGCACCACGTCGTGTCGCGACGCCCCGCCACAGGTGTCGCCGCGACAGGTGTTGCACGCGACGCGGAGGCCGGTGCGCAACCTCGCTGAACTGCATCGGCGGCGCGCGGCACACCGGTTGCCTCGGGAGCGGAGCCTCACCCCACTCGATTCAGGAGACTTCACACATGGCACTGCCCTCGACGGTTCAGGACGCGCTCGCGCGCTGCGAAGTGAAGAAGCAGTACGGCAACTTCATCGGCGGCAAGTACGTCGAGCCGGTGAAGGGGCAGTACTTCGAGAACCCCTCCCCCATCACGGGGAAGACCATCTGTTCAGTCGCCCGCTCGACGAAGGAAGACGTCGAGAAGGCGCTCGACGCCGCCCACGCCGCCGCGCCGAAGTGGGGCAAGACGTCGACCACCGAGCGGGCGAACCTCTTGAACAAGATCGCCGATCGCCTCGAGGCGCAGCTCGAGAAGTTCGCGTTGCTGGAGACGCTCGACAACGGCAAGCCCATTCGCGAGACGATGGCCGCCGACCTGCCGCTCGCGGTGGATCATTTCCGCTACTTCGCCGGGGCGGTGCGCGCGCAGGAAGGCAGCATCGGCGAGATCGACGGCCAGACGATGGCCTACCACTTCCACGAGCCGCTCGGCGTGGTGGCGCAGATCATTCCCTGGAACTTCCCGCTGCTGATGGCGGCCTGGAAGATGGCGCCCGCGCTCGCCGCCGGGAACGCCATCGTGCTCAAGCCCGCCGAGCAGACGCCGCTGACCGCGCTGGTGTTCGCCGAGACGATGGCCGACTTGCTGCCGCCCGGCGTGCTCAACGTGGTGAACGGCTTCGGCCTCGAGGCCGGCAAGCCGCTGGCGCAGAGCAACCGCATCGCGAAGGTAGCGTTCACCGGTGAGACGACGACCGGCCGGTTGATCATGCAGTACGCCAGCGAGAACCTGATCCCCGTGACGCTCGAGCTTGGCGGCAAGAGCCCGAACATCTTCTTCGACGACGTGATGGCCGAAGACGACGCTTTCTTCGACAAGGCGCTCGAGGGCTTCACCATGTTCGCGCTCAACCAGGGCGAGGTGTGCACCTGCCCGTCGCGCGCGCTGGTGCACGAGAAGATCTACGACCGCTTCATGGAGAAGGCGCTCGACCGGGTGAAGAAGGTGAAGATGGGCCACCCGCTCGACCCGACCACGATGATCGGCGCGCAGGCCTCGAATGATCAGCTCGAGAAGATCCTCTCGTACATCGACATCGGCCAGAAGGAAGGCGCGAAGGTGCTCACCGGTGGCGCGCGGCAGAAGCACGGCGGCGAGGCGAGCGAGGGGTACTACGTGCAGCCCACCGTCTTCGCCGGCAACAACAAGATGCGCATCTTCCAGGAGGAGATCTTCGGCCCGGTGGTGTCGGTGACGAAGTTCAAGAACTACGACGACGCCATCAGCATCGCCAACGACACGCTGTACGGCCTCGGCGCGGGCGTGTGGACTCGCAACGGCACCCAGGCGTTCAAGGCGGGCCGCGACATCAAGGCGGGCCGGGTGTGGACCAACTGCTACCACCTGTACCCCGCGCACGCGGCATTCGGCGGCTACAAGCAGTCGGGCATCGGCCGCGAGAACCACAAGATGATGCTCGACCACTACCAGCAGACGAAGAACCTGCTGGTCTCGTACGACCCGAAGGCGATGGGGTTCTTCTGAGCGCGCGCGTCGAGCGGGTGGCGATGACGGACGCTGCGGCCGCGGTGCTCGCCGAGCTGGCGAAGGAGCACGGGCCGCTCCTCTTTCATCAGTCGGGAGGCTGCTGCGATGGCAGCGCTCCGATGTGCTACCCGCGACGCGAGTTCCGCATCGGCGAGCGCGACGTGTTGCTGGGCCTGCTCGGCGACACGCCGTTCTTCATCGGCGCCGCGCAGTTCGAGTACTGGCAGCACACCCACCTCACGGTGGACGTGGTGCCAGGGCGTGGCGCGGGCTTCTCGGTCGAGGGTCCGCGCGGCGTGCGCTTCATCATTCGCAGCCGGGTGTTCAGCGACGACGAGTACCGGGCGCAGGAAGAGGAGCCGCCGCTCCACCGCGGTCCGCTGGACTGATCAGCTCGAGGCGGAGCTCCGGCGAAACACGCTTCAGAACGTGACCATCGCCGCCAGCTCACCACCGAACGCCTCGCGCACGCGCGCCGTGCGCCCCGCGTCGAAGTCGGTCAACTGGTGCTCGGTCTGCAACACGAAGCCCTCGAGCAGGAAGCCGAGGTTCTTGTTGATGCGCAGCTCGTAGCCGAGCGTCGCGCCCATGTTGTGCAGAATGCCCGGGCCGGTGCCCGCCAGCGCCGCGCTCGACATCGCGGGCAGCCCTTCCACCGGCATCGACGCGTACGAATACGACGGCCGCACCGCCGCGCGATCGAGCACGTGCATCGCGCCGAGCGTCGCGTAGACGAAGTGCATGTCGGTGACTCCGTGGCGCACCGACACGAAGCCGCCCCACTCGCCCACGTCCTTCGGGCCGCCGAAGCCGAGACTGAGCAGCCCGAGGTTCGCCATGTTCTGGCCGATCGACAGCTCGCCGCGCAGGCACGTGCGCCCGAACGTCACGTCGGCAAACGCGGTGGCGCCGCCCGCGAAGGTGCGCCGCTCAGTCGGTGTACCGGGGTTGAGCCGCAGCGACGTCGCGAGCCCGGAGACCCCCACGCGCCCCTTGCCCACCAACCACGCCCCGCGCACCGCGAAGGTGGGCACCGCCGAGAGCTCGACCGGACCGTCCTTCGCGTTGACGTTGGGCGCCGAGAGGCCGACCGCGCCCGCGAGCTCGAAGTCACCCACGCGGCCCAGCGCCTTCACCTGCTGGCGCATGAAGCCCAGGTTGCCCGAGAGGAAGCGCGCGCCGACCAGGTTGCTGCCGTGCGCGTTGACGGGCGCGTGGAGATCCCAGTCCTGCCCGGCCGACAAGGTGAAGCGGTCGGTCGGCGCCCAGTCCACCTTCGCGATGCGCAGCCGCGGCAACGACGCGACGGTGGCCGAGGCCTTGGTGAAGTCGATGAAGTCGAGCTCGAGCTGCGCGCGCACCACGCCCTTCTCGTTGAGCCAGAAGCCAGCCCGCGACTGCGCGACCTGGAAGGTGAGGCGCCCTTCGTTCGGCAGGGTGGACAACACCGGGTTGCCCGCCGCCGTCACCGCCGTCGCGTTGGGTTGACTGAACGACTCCACACCTTCGCCCGAGCCGATGACGGTCGGCTTGAAGGTGGCGTAGGGGCGGAAGATCTCGAACACCTGCTCGAGCACCGTGGGCGCCGGGGCCACCACCACCGGCGGGGGCGTCACGGCGTTGACGCCGGCGTCTTCTTGCGCGAGCGCGCCGACTGCGGACAACACGACGACGAGCGTGACGAGACGCATGTGAGCTCCAGCACGGTGAACTGCGATGTCAGGCGCGCGAGCCGAGCTCCATGCGCCGGGTCACTTCTGCAAACTGCGCCTCGGCCGTCGGCTCACGAGCCATCAGCGAGACGAGGACCCCAACGATGAACGAAAGGGGCATCGACACGATCGCCGGGTTCTTTAAGGGAAAGAGCGCGTCGGCGTGCTTGAGCACGTCCACCCAGATGGTGGGCGAGAGGGTGATCAACACCAGGCTCGACACGGTGCCGGTGACGACCGAGGCCACCGCGCCGCGCGTGGTGAAGCGCTTCCACAACATCGACAGCAGCAACACCGGGAGGTTGGCCGACGCCGCGATGGCGAACGCGAGGCCGACCATGAAGGCGACGTTCTGCCCCTTGAAGATGAGCCCCTGAATCACCGCCACCACGCCGAGCGCCGCCGACGCCCAGCGCGCGACCTTGAGCTGTTCCTTCTCGTCGGCCTTGCCGTGCCGCACCACGTGCGTCCACAGGTCGTGTGCCAGCGCCGCCGCGCCCGACAGCGTCAGGCCCGCGACGACCGCGAGGATGGTGGCGAAGGCGACGGCGGAGATGAAGCCGAGGAAGGGCGTGCCTCCGACGGCCTCGGCGAGCAGCGGCGCCGCCATGTTGCCGCCCGAGTCGACCGCCTTGATGGCGTCGCGCCCGACGATGACCGACGCCGCGAAGCCGAGGATGAAGGTCACCAGGTAGAACGCGCCGATGAGCCCCGTCGCGTAGACCACGCTCTTCCGCGCGGCCCGGGCGTCGGGCACCGTGTAGAAGCGCATCAAGATGTGCGGCAGCCCCGCGGTGCCGAACATCAACGCCAACCCCAGCGACACCGCTTCGATCGGGCTCGACACCAGCTTGCCGGGCGCGAGCACCTCGGCGCCGTACTTGTCGGCCGCGGCCTGAAAGAGGTTGAGCGGGTTGAAGCCGAAGCGAGCGAGGGCGAGCACCGCGAGCAACGTGGCGCCGCCGAGGAGCAGGATGGCCTTGATGATCTGCACCCACGTGGTGGCGATCATTCCGCCGAAGAGCACGTAGATCAGCATCACCGCGCCGACCGCCACCACCGACACCTCGTACGGAATGCCGAACAGCATGCGCACCAGGTTGCCGGCGCCGACCATCTGGGCGATCAAATAGAAGCTGATCACCGTCAGCGTGCCGAGGCTCGACGCGATGCGCACCGGCTTCTGCTGCAGCCGCGCGGCCACCACGTCGGCGAAGGTGAAGCGGCCGAGGTTCCGCAGCGGCTCGGCGACGAGGAAGGTGACGATCGGCCAGCCCACCAACCAGCCCACGGAATAGATGAGGCCGTCGAAGCCGCTGGTCGCGACCAGGCCGGCGATGCCGAGGAAGCTCGCGGCGCTCATGAAGTCACCGGCGAGGGCGAAGCCGTTCTGCGCCGCGCTGATGCCGCCGCCCGCGGTGAAGAACTCGCTGGTGGTCTTCGTTTTGCGCGCCGCGAACCAGGTGATGGCCAGCGTGAGGCTGATGAAGACGACGAAGAAGCCGATGGCGATGAAGTTGGGCTGACCGAGGGTGGTGTTCACGGCGCGCGCTCCGTGGTGATGGCGCGCTCGAGCGCGGGGTCGTAGGTGCGGTTGGCCCACCGGGCGTAGAGCGCGGTGAGCGCGAAGGCGGTGATGATGACGCCCACCCCGAGCGCCATGCCCAGCGAGAGCCCGGGCACGAGCGGCGCGCCGAGCGCGGCCTTGTCGAAGGCGATGCCCAGCACGAAGCCGAAGTAGACGGCGAGCATCACGCCGGTGAGCGCCAGCGCGACCTTCCAGCGGCGCAGCGACAGCGCGTGCACGGCTTGATCGCGGGGAGACAGGCGAGCGGTCGGAGGGGTCGCGGCCGCGGCGAGGCGCGCCGCGTCGGCAAGAGCAGTGGGAGTCATGGGTGGTTTCCTCAGACCTGCTTCTGCGGGGGACGCTTCGCTGCCAGGGCCTGCGCGGCGAGCGCGGCCTGACGCCGTGACGCCTCGTCCATGATCTTGATCACCGCGTCGACCACGCCGGGATCCGCCAGCGTGCTGAGGTCACCCAGCTCATCGCGCTGCCCCTCGGCGAGCTTGCGCAAGATGCGGCGCATGATCTTCCCGCTGCGCGTCTTCGGCAGCCCGGGCACCACGTAGATGACGTCGGGCGTGGCGATGGGGCCGATGACGTGGCGCACCTGTTCCTTGAGTGCGCCGGCGAGCTGCACCGGGTCCCAGTCTTCGAGGCCCTGCCGCGTCATCACGAACGCGCAGATGCCCTGGCCTTTGAGCTCGTGCGGAATGCCCACCACCGCGGCCTCGGCGACCGAGTCGTGACCGACGAGCGCGGACTCGACCTCCGCGGTGCCGATGCGGTGCCCCGAGACGTTGAGCACGTCGTCCACGCGGCCGGTGATCCAGTAGTACCCGTCTTCGTCGCGCGTGCAGCCGTCGCCGGTGAAGTACAGCCCGGGGAAGCGGCTGAAGTACGTCTCGCGGAAGCGGCGGTGATCTCCGTACAGCGTGCGCGCCTGGCCCGGCCACGGCCGCGAGAGACAGAGGTTGCCCTTCACTCCGTTGCCCTCGAGCAGGCGGCCTTCGTCGTCGACCAGCACCGGCTCGATGCCGAAGAACGGCAGCGTCGCCGAGCCCGGCTTGGGCGCGATGCTCCCGGGGAGCGGGCTGATCAACACGCCGCCCGTCTCGGTCTGCCACCAGGTGTCCACCACCGCGCAGCGCTTCTCGCCCACCACGTCGTGGAACCAGCGCCAGACCTCGGGGTTGATCGGCTCGCCCACGCTGCCGAGCACGCGAATCGACTGGCGGCTCGTCTTCTTCACCGGCGCGTCGCCTTCACGCATCAACGAGCGCAGCGCGGTGGGCGAGGTGTAGAGCGTGTTGGCCTTCACGTCGTCGGCGACCTGCCACAGGCGCGAGGCGTCGGGCACGTTGGGCAGGCCCTCGAACAACACCGTCGTCGTGCCGTGACCAAGCGGGCCATAGACGATGTACGAGTGGCCCGTCACCCAGCCGATGTCCGCGGTGCAGAAGTGCACGTCGTCGGGCTGAATGTCGAAGACGTACTCGAAGGTCATCATCGCGTAGAGCAGGTAGCCCGCGCTGGTGTGGAGCACGCCCTTCGGCTTCCCGGTGCTCCCCGAGGTGTAGAGGATGAAGAGCGGATCTTCCGACGCCATCCATTCCACCGGGCAGGTCGCGCGCTGCTTCGCCGCTTCGTCGTCGAGCCAGAGATCGCGCCCCTGCTGCATCGGCACGTCGGCGTCGGTGCGCCGCGCCACGAGCACCTTTTCCACCACCGACAGGCCCTGCACCGCTTCGTCGACGATGGCCTTGAGCGGCACGCGCTTGCTGCCACGCAGGCCTTCGTTGGCGGTGATGACCACCTTCGCGCCAGCGTCGAGCACGCGGTCCCGCAGCGAGTCGGCCGAGAAGCCGGCGAACACCACGGAGTGCACCGCGCCGATGCGGGCGCAGGCGAGCATCGAGTAGGCCAGCTCGGGGATCATCGGCAGGTACAGGCAGACGCGATCGCCCTTCTGCACGCCATGCGCCTTGAGCACGTTGGCGATGCGACCGACGCGGTGCTTGAGCTGTCGAAAGGTCACCTTCTCGTATTCGCCGGGCTCGTTCTTCGCCCAGATGAGCGCGACCTTGTTCGGCGTGGCGGCGGCGTGGCGATCGACGCAGTTGAAGGCGACGTTGAGACGGCCTCCGCCGAACCACGAGAAGTCGACTTCTTCGAGGTCGACGTCGAGGGTCGACTCGGGCGGGTGGAACCAGGTGAGCCGCGCTTCGGCTTCGGCGCGCCAGAAGGCCTCGGGCTCCGCGATGCTGCGCGCGTACCGCGTCTGGTAGTCCTCGAAGCGCTTGAGGCGGCTCAGCGCGGCGATGTGCGGCTTGATGGGTTCCATCGACATGGGGCTCTCCTCGAAGCGGGGAATGAGGAGGCCCTTCGCAAGCGCTGCGCCACGAAACCGTCACGCGCGGCTCACGCGGCGCGTCACGTGCAAGCGCGTGTGATTGCATACGACCCGCTGCGTCGTGGCGGTGCGTTACGACGGGCGACGGCGCGCGGGTGTTACGGGACGTAACGGTGTGGCGTTACGAGACGAAACGCGGGGCCTCGTTCTGAAGGAACCAGCAGCCAGAGAGGAACACCGCGGCGGAGGCGAGCTGACCGAGCGACGCGGGCCGACCATTCCTGCGGTTGGGAACACGATTCCCATTCTTGCCGCTCACTGCGAAGGTGCCGCCCACATGCGAATGCTCTGGCTGGGGTTGGTGCTCGTCGGGTGTGGTGCCGCGTCGAACACGCCTGATTCGGGGGTCATCACCTCGAGTGGCGCGGGGCACTTCACGTACGGCGTGGGGGACAAGGTGTTCCGCCTCGAGGCGCGGGTCGGCGCGACGCCGCAAGACGTGAGCGCCGCCCTCGCCCGCTTCGGCGCCGGCACGAGAGATCGCTGGCTGGTGCCCTCGGCGAACGCGGCGTGGCTGGCGTTGTCGACCGATCGCCTCACCTGCTCGCTGGGCGAGTGCCTCGCGCTGGCGCCCACCGACCTCTCGTCGCTCACGCTGGTGACGCCGGGCGGCAACGAGGTGGCCATCGAGGGCACGCCGGCGCTGTCGAGCACCGGTGACGCGCTCGTGTTCTCTTCGCAAGACGGTCCTCACGAGGTCGACCTGTGGCTCACGAAGAAGTCGGGCAGCACGTGGGGCGCGGCGACGCTGCTGACTGGCGGCTCGACGTACGCCTACAACAACATGCCGAGCTTCACCTTCGACGACGCGCGCGTGCTCTTCGACTGCGGCACCGAGCCGTACCCGGAGTCGGGCGGCAACGACGCGTGCGAGGTGAAGCTCAGCGACATGAGCGTGAAGGTGGTGGTGACGCCGTCGCGGCTCCCCAACGCGCGGCAGAGCTGGGTGCAGTTCCCGCACGACTCGCTCGACGGCGTGCTCTTCGAGAGCAGCTGGCCCATCGGCGCCGAGTCGCCCGAGACGGTGTGGCAGTTGCCGGCGAGCAGCGCCCCGACGCCCATCGGTCAGAACTTCAGCAACGCGGTCTCGCCATGCGGGCTGCGCGATGGGCGCTTCGGCGTGTTGTGGCTCACGCGCCCGGGCAACGCGGCGGGCGCGCACGAGCTGACCCTGGTGGCGCGCGACGGCACGCTGCTCGGCGCGCTCACGCCGGGCGTCGACGTGCAGGACATCGGCATCGGCTGCTCCGACTGACGCCGGCCAAGTCGTCGCAAACACTGGCGACTCACAGCCGCCTACCCACGAAATTCGAGCGAGACGACGAAGGAGGGCCCCGCTTCCCCGGAGTCGCCCTTGAAGAACGTCTCGCTCTTCCTCGCCGTCCTCGCCCTCAGCGCCTGCTTCACGCCGCCGCCCAACGCGTGCTCGTCAGACCCGTGCGGTCCCGGAGTGTGCACGGTCATCGGCGACCAGGCGTTCTGCGCCTGCAACGCGGGCTTCATGCTGCAGAACAACACCTGCGTGCCGCTGACCGAGGCGTCATGCACGCCCAACCCGTGCTCGGGTGGCAAGCAGTGCTCGGTGGTGAGCGGCGCGGTGCAGTGCGCGTGCGCGAGCGACCAGGTGGAGCTCGAAGGGGCGTGCGTCTCGCCGCTGTGCCTCACCGCGAACTGCGGCGCCGTGCCGCACCAGACGGTGTGCACGGTGAACGACGGCGTGGCGACGTGCTCGTGTGAAGCGGGCTACCTCCCGACGGGCACGGGCTGTAGCGCGATGCCGGTCTTCGACTGCGGCGCGCAACACTCGGGCTCGAGCGGCGACGCGCAGGAACCCGACGAGTGCCCCTCACTGGCGACGACGCTGACGCCGGGCCTGGCTGATCAGCACACGCTCTCTCCGGCCGGCGACGTCGACTGGTACGTGCTGCGCGCGTCGCCGGGCCACATCGTCGAGGTGACGGTGAACGACCTGGTGGGCAGCTCGGTGCTCGACGTCTTCAAGAGCGACGGCCTCACCACGCTCGCGTCGAACCACGCCGGCACCAGCCCGTCGTTGCGCGTGGTGGTCCCGGCCACCGGCGGCGAGCCGCTCTACGCGCGGGTGGCGGCCTTCGACCCTTCGGCGTTCGGCGTGTACGAGGTGACGACGCGCGACCTCGGCGTCGACGATCTCCCCGACACGGTGTCGGCGGCGGCGGCGCTCGCGGTGAACGCCACCTTCCAGGGTGAGGTGCAGTTCCCCGGCGACGTCGACGTGGCGCGCGTGGTGACGACGGCGGGCGACGCGTGGCGCTTCGAGGTGACGAGCGTCACGCCTATCGACATCGACGTGCTCGCGGCCGACGGCGTGACGCGGCTGCAGACGCTGACGTCGTCGACGCGCGTGGTGACGGTGGTGGCCGATGGTGCGCGGCTGGTGCTCAAGGCGCGCGGCCGGTACGCGAACTCATTGGGGGCGTTCGCGGTCAGCACCACCGCGCTGGGCCCGGATGATCACGGCGACGACGCGGCGCACGCCACGCCGGTGAGCGCCACGGGCCTCGCCTCGTCGGCGGCCTGGGAGCGCACCGGCGACGTCGACGTGCTGAGCGCGCAGGTGACGGCGGGCCACGCGTACGCGCTGAGCTGCGCCTCGACGCGCGGCTGCCGCGTGGTGGTGACCACCTCGAGCGGGCTGGTGCTGGCGAACAACGCGAGCACGTCGACCGCCAACGCGCTCTTCACGCCTTCGACGAGCGGCACCATCTCCCTGCAGTTCTCGGCGTACACCGCGGGCACCGCGTCGTGGACGTGGACGCTCACCGACACCAGCGTCGACGACGTGGGCGACTCGGTGGCGACGGCCGACGCGCTCAGCATCGGGGGCACGCGCACCGCAGGGCTGCAGACCACCAGCGACCACGACTTCTACACCTTCGTCTCGCAGGCCGGCCGCGGCTACCAGGTGACGTGCAGCGCGACCGCGAGCTACCTCTGCGCGATGACGGTGCGCGACGAGAACGGCGCGCTGCTGGGCTCGACCTCGTACGGCTACGGCTCACCGACCACGGTGTCGTTCACCACCAGCTCGGTGATGACCGTCTCCATCGACGTGTACGGCTCGGCGACCGGCTCGTACACGCTGACCCTGACGGACCTCGGGGCGGATGATCACGGCAACACCGCGGCCACGGCGACGGCGGTGCAGCTCGGCGTGGCGACGGCCGGCAACATTCAGCTCACCGGCGACGTCGACGTGTTCTCGTTCAGCGCGACCTCGGGCTCGCTGTACATCGCGTCGTGCTCGACCACCGCGTCGTACCTGTGCGCGATGACGGTGCGTGACGCGAACGGCGTCAGCGTGGCGAGCAGCAGCTACGGCACGGCGACCACCGCGTCGTTCAGCGCGAGCGCGAGCGGCACGTACACCGTCGAGGTGCGCTCGCAGTACACGGGCTACACCGGCGCGTACACGCTCACCGTCTCGAGCGCCGGCGCCGACGACTTCGGAGACACCATCGCCAGCGCGGGCCCCATCACCGTCGGCGCCACCGTCAACGGCGTCACCCAATACGCCTACGACAAGGACGTGATGTCGTTCACCGCGACGGCGAACCGCATCTACGTCGCGACGTGCACCACCTCGATCTCGTACCTCTGCGCGATGACGGTGCGGAACCCGAGCGGCACCAGCGTGGCGACCACCTCCTACGGCACCAGCACCACCACCACCTTCGTGGCCTCGGTCGGCGGCACGTACACCGTGGAGATGAACCCCTCGTCGAGCACCACCGGCGCCTGGGTGTTCCGCGTGGTCGACAGCGGCACCGACGACTTCGGAGACACGCCGGCCACCGCGGGCACGGGCACCATCGGCGCGGCGGTGAGCGGCAACACGCAGTTCTCGGGCGACAAGGACGTGGTGGGCTTCACCACCACCACCAACCGCGTCTACTCGGTGGCCTGCACCAGCACCGGGAGCTACGGCTGCACCCTCACCGTGCGCGACGCGGCCGGCGCGACGGTCATCACCACCACCTACGCGACCAGCGTCGTCACCGGCTTCAAGGCGACGTCGGCGGGCCCGTACACCGTCGAGGTGCGCAACTACTACGGCTACACCGGCACCTGGACGCTGACGGTCACCGACGCGGGCGCGGATGATCACGGCGACACGCCCGACGCGGGCACCAGCGTGACGGTCGGCGCGACGGCGGTGGCGGGCAACATTCAGGCGACCGGCGACAAGGACGTGTTCGTCTTCACCGCGGCGGCCGACACGGTGTACCGCTTCACGTGCACCACCACCGCCTCGTACCTGTGCAACCTGGTGGCGCGCTCTCCGGCGCTCGCGACGCTGTCGTCGTCGAGCTACGGCACGAGCACCACGGTGGCGTTCAAGGCGGCGACCGCGGGCGTCTACTCGGTCGAGGTGAGCGGGTACTCGAGCTACACCGGCGCGTACTCGGTGCAGGTGAGCACCGTCTCCGACGACCACGGCGACACGCCGGGCACGGGCAGCGCGCTGACACTGGGCGCCACGCGCACCGGCAACCTCGATTACGCGGGCGACGTCGACTACTTCGCCGTCTCGCTCACGGCGGGCACCACGTACACGGTGACCGTCAACCCCACGAGCATCCCCAACACGCTCTACGACCCGACGCTCGGCGTGGTGACGCTGACCGGCCGCTCGTTCACCGCGACGTCGACGGGCACGTACTACCTGCGCGTGTCGGCGACGACGTCGAGCACGGGGCCGTACTCGGTGCTGGTGCAGTGATCAGCGCGAGGTGCGCGTGGTGGGGCGCGGAATTCCAAACCGGAGTCTCCGCTCCCACAACGTCTTGCGGCTGATGCCGAGCCGCCGCGCGAGCTCGGTTTCGCTGAGCGAGCCCTGGTGCTCTTCCACGAAGCGACGGAAGTAGGCCTCGAGCGACGGATCTTCTGCCGAGGCCGCCGGCGCCGCGACCGAGTCTTCGAGGCCGAGCAGCTCAGGGGTCAGCGGCACGTCGTCGCTGAGGATCAGCGCCCGCTCGAGCGCGTTCTCGAGCTCGCGCACGTTGCCCGGCCAGTGGTGATGCGAGAGGGCGGCGAGGGCGGGCTCGGTGAAGGTCGGCTCCGGCTTGCCCAGCTTCTTCGCCACGCGCCCCCCGAGCACCTTCGCCAGCTCGAGCACGTCAGCGCCACGCTCGCGCAGCGGAGGCAGCCGCACCTCCACCACGCGCAGCCGGTAGTAGAGGTCGGAGCGGAAGGTGCCCGCGTCGCTCATCTTCTTCAGGTCGCGATGTGTGGCGGCCACGAGGCGAACATCTGCACGTCGACTGCCGGTCGCGCCGACGCGGCGCACCTCGCCGTCTTGCAGCACGCGCAGCAGCCGCGACTGGGCCTGCAACGGCAGCTCGCCGATCTCATCGAGGAACAACGTGCCCGCGTGCGCCGCTTCCACCAGGCCCGCGCGATCCGAGTTCGCTCCGGTGAAGGCGCCGCGGGCGTACCCGAAGAGCTCTGACTCGATGAGCGTCTCGGGGATCGCCGCGCAGTTGACCGCGATGAAGGCCGCGTTCTGGCGATGGCTCTGGGCGTGGATCGCGCGCGCCACGAGCTCCTTGCCGGTGCCCGACTCGCCGAGCACCAGCACCGTCGCGTCGGTCGGCGCCGCTTTGCTCACGCGCTCGAACACCAGCTTCATCGGCTCGCTGCTGCCGACCATGCCGTGCACCGGGTGGGCGCGCTCGCTCTCGGCCTTCAGCGCCGCGTGCTGCCGACCCAACTGCGCCTGCGACAGCAGCTTGTCGACCAACAACAACAGCTCGTCGGGATCGAACGGCTTGGAGATGTAGTCGGCCGCGCCTTCCTTCATCGCCTCGACCGCGCTGCGCACCGAGGCGTAGCTGGTCATGATCAACACCGGCACGTCTTCGGCCTGGCTGATCAGCTCCGTGCCCAGCCCGCCGGGGAGCCGCAGGTCGCTGATGATCAGATCGAACGCGCCGAGGTGCGCCTCGACCGCTTCCCGCACGTTTCCGGCCTCGGTCACCACGTGGCCCGTGCGCTGCAGCAGCCGCTTGAGCTCGCTGCGCACCACGACTTCGTCTTCGACCACGAGGATGCGCGCCATCTGGGCGGAGCGTAGTGCAGGCGATCACGCGTGTGTGCGCAGCGCTACACTGGCGCCATGTCGATGGCGCCCCGGCCCAAGACCAACGCGGAACTCCTTCGTGAGCTCGCGTCCCTCCCGGAAGGCGAAGCTGGGGAAGTCATCGACGGTGCGCTCTACGTGATGGGCCGCCCGAACCTTCGGCATCAGACCGCCGAAGACGAGATCGTCTCATTGCTGAAGAAGGGCGGACCCGGCGGTCGCGGCGGAGACTGGGTGCTGGCCAGCGAGGTCTCCGTGCGGTTCCCCACCGACGAGGAGGTCGTGCCCGATATCTCCGGCTGGCGACGAGATCGCTTCGGAGCCCGCTTCGACGAGAACCCGGTTCGCCTCCGGCCCGACTGGGTCTGCGAGATCCTCTCTGATTCAACGCGGCTCAAGGACCTGGGTCCCAAGCGTCGGCTCTACGCCCAACAGGGCGTCCCGTATCTCTGGCTGATCGATCCACACGCGCAGGTGCTCGAGGCCTTCTCATTGGTCGGTCAGGCCTGGCAGCTGCTTGGAACGTGGACGCAGAACGACGTCGTGTCCGGCCTGGCGCCATTCCCTGAGCTGAGCTTCACGTTGTCTGACTGGTGGTTGAGCTGACCTTTGGGAAGCGCAGCGTCACGCGCGTGCCCTGGCCCACCGCGCTGTCGACGTTGATGCGCCCGCCGTGCGCCGTCACGAGTGAGTAGACGATCGACATCCCCAGCCCGGTGCCTTGCCCGGGATCCTTGGTGGTGAAGAACGGCTCGAACAGCTTCGCCTGCACCTCGGCGCTCATGCCCACGCCGGCGTCGCTGATCTCCAGCACCACTTCGCCGTCGAAGCGGCCCGTGACGTTGATCACCGACTCCACAGGCGACGCGTCGGCGGCGTTCGACAGCAGGTTCACCAGCACCTGAATCAGCTCGCCCGTCACGCCGCTCACCAACAGCCCTTCCTCGAGCGCGACCTCGACCTTCCGGTGCTTCGTCATCGACACCAGCGCCACCGCGTCACGCACCACGCCGTCGAGCATCACCAGCTTCGGCTGACGGACTCCCTGCTGCTCGCGGCGAGAGAAGGTGACCAGCGCCTTCACGATGTCGTCGATGCGCCGCCCCTGCTCGACGATCGACTGCAGCCGCTCCTGGAGATCCACCGGCTCGCGCTCGCGCGCGAGGTTCTGCGCCACCATCAACAGGCCCGCGAGCGGGTTGCCGATCTCATGCGCCACGCCCGCACCGAGCCGGCCGATCGACGCGAGGCGGTCCTGATGCGCCACCGTGCGTTCGAGCGCGCGACGCTCGGTCAGATCTTCCACCACCACCACGCGGCCTCCAGGGAGCGGCCCTTCATCCGACACTTCCGCGCTGGTGAGGTGCAGCGCCTTGCCACCCACCACATGCTCGCCGTCGCTTCCCAGTTGACGCACGCCTTCAGCCGTCGGCGCGCCGAGCAGCCGCGTCCACCCGTCGTTCCACCACAGCGGCTCCCCCTGCGGGCTCATCACGCACACGCCCACCGGGAGCGCCGCGAACACCTTCGACAGCCACGCGCGCAGCGCCTCCGCGGCCGCGCTACCACCGCGACGCGCTTCTTCTTCGAGCAGCCGCAGCCGCACCGCGAGCGGCACCTCGGTCGGCTCGTCGTCACCGGACACCGCGAGCGCCGCGTGGCTGAGCACTGGTCCGAGCAGACCCGTGAGGTTCGCCTCGAGCCGCTCGCCCACGCGCTGCAGCGCCGCCACGCCGGTCTCGTCGCGCGAGAGCTTGAGCTCGCTGGCCACGCGCTCGACCTCCACGCGCGCGGCGGCGCGACCGACCACCCGCGCTACGCGATCGACCCAGCCCTCGAGCGACGCGGGCAGACGCCCGGGCGAGAGCGACTCGACCTCGTCACGACAGACCTGCGCTGCGCGCAGCTCGAGCGGCGAGGCCGGCAGCAGCGTCGTCACCACCGTCGCCACCAGCACGTTCACCGTCAAGCTCACCAGCGCGCTCACACCGAGCACGTCGTTGCCCGCGAGCCACGGCGGCAGCGTCAGCCCCGACAATCCGATGACCGGCAACGCCAGCAGCACACCCCACACGACGAGGCCGCTGATCAACCCCGCGAGCACGCCGCTGCTGCTCAGCCGCGGCAGGAAGAGCACGCCCACCACGCCCGGCACCAACTGCAGCACCGCCGAGAACGAAACGAGCCCCACCTGCGCGAGCGCTCCACCCCGCGACGAGCCCGCGCCGTGCTCGAGCGCGAGGAACACCACGAACGTGGCGAAGAGCAGCAGCCCCACCACCACGCGCCGCTGCCGCACCAGCGTGCCGTAGACGTCGCCCACGTCCGCGCGGCGCCACGGCAACACCAGGTGCGTCAGCGACATCGACGAGAGCGCGATCGACGCGACGATGACCATCGCGCTCGAGGCCGACACGCCGCCCAGCCACACCAGCGGCGCCAGCCACGGCACGCGCTCGGCGACGAGCAGGACGTAGAGATCTCCGTTCGCCTGCGGCGCCAGCGCTTCACCCGCCCACAACACGAAAGGAATGGGGAGGTTCATCACCAACAACAGCAGCGGGAACCCCCACGTCGCGGTCTTCAGCGCGCGCTCGCCCTGCTCTCCTTCAGGCGCTTCGGTGAAGGCCATGTGGAACTGCCGCGGGAGCAGGAAGGTCGCGGCGATGGAGATGAGCAGCACCGAGCCGAAGCCTCCGGTGCGCGCAGGCTCGAGGAACGCTTCGACGCGTCCGGGTGACGGCGAGATGTTCAGCGTCCACGCGACGACACCCACCGCCAACAACGCGAGCGTCTTGAACGCCGACTCGAAGGCGATGGCCATCACCAACCCGGGGTGTCGCTCGCGCGTCGTGGCGTGCCGCGCGCCGAACAAGGTCGCGAAGACCAACATCACGCCGCAGAAGGCGAAGCCGATGAAGTGCGGATCGAGCCCGGGCACCAACGCCACCGCCGTGCTCGCCACCGCCCGCACCTGCACCGCGAGGTACGGCAACACGCCCACCAACATCGCCAGCGTGACGGCGACGCCGAGCGCCTGGCTGCGGTAGCGGAAGGCGAAGAGGTCCGCGACCGTCGCGAGCTGGTGCCGCCGCACGAGCCGGAGAATGGGGAGGAACACGGAGGGGATCAGGAGGCACGCCAACGTCGGTCCGAGCGAGACCGCGATGAACGAGATGCCTTGCGTCCGCGCGAAGCCGACTGCGCCGAAGAAGGTCCAGCTCGTGGCGTAGACGCCCAGCGACATCGCGTAGACCGCCGGGTGCTGGGAGAAGCGCGTCCAGGACGGGCGGGACTCGGCCAGCCTCGCCAGCGCGAAGAGCAGGGAGAGCCAGCCGAGCGTAAAGAGGAGCAGTGACATCAGCTTCGTCGCTCTCGGGTGAGCCACGCGCCCGCGACGACGAGGAGCAGCCAGATGGCGAAGATGGAGAGCGCGTGGGCGCCTGGTCGCGCCCAGAGGTGACGGAGCGGCGAGACCAGGAGCAGCACGCCGAAGCCGAAGGTGAGCCAGGAGCGCGTCACGGTTTGGGGTCTTAGCCCGGTTCGGCCCCTCACCCCGACCCTCTCCCCGCCTCAGCGGAGAGAGGGAGGTATGGTCGCGCGCTGTGACGCCCGATCAAGCGGTGCACGCGCTCTACGTGCAGAGGAACCGCAAGCTCACCCTCGAGGAGATCCGCGCGCTCCTCGTCGCGCTCGAGAAGAGCAACACCTTCCCTTCCATCTTCGTGCGTGAGGCGATGCGCACCGCGCCGGTCGGCAGCTTCGAGGAGCGGTGGATCGAAGCGCTCAAGGCGCTCTCTCGCGCCACGCGGCAGTACTCCATCGGCGACAAGGCCTTCATGGCCACGCTCGCGTACCTGCAGGCGCCGTGGCTGATCAGCGCCGTGCAGGCCGCCACCGTCGGTGATGAAGCGCCGCTCACCGCGCTGGCCGCGCTCGCGAAAGAGGGCAGCGACGAATCTGCCGACGCGCTGGTCGCCGAGTTCGAGCGCGCCCGCACCAACCCCAGCGAGTGGGCGCTCAAGTACAAGCTCAAGCGTCTCGGTCGCTACGCGAAGCCCACCGCACACTGGAAGGCCCTCGAAGAGAGCGTGAAGCAGGAGCTCGCCCGACGCGACGGCCAGAAGGCCGAGGGCTCGCTCGCGCAACGGCTCGGGCTGCACGTACCGCTGCTCGACTTCCATCTTCAGGTCACCGGCCGCAAGCCGAAGCAGGACAAGCGCGTGCTGTTGATCATCGCGGGCAACGATCACAACGGACATCTCCCCACGCAGGCATTGGGGCTGATCAGCAAGCCGCCCGCCGACTTCTTGAAGGTGCGCGCGTGGCTGGCGCGAGTGACCAAGGCCGAGCAGGTGACGTGGGACTGGGCCGAGATGGAGGTGAAGAGCAACCTCCGCGGCAAGTACCGCGACGCGATGGTGGCGTGGCTGCGCGGTGAGCGGAAGTCGCCGCTGGCCTAACCTTATACAAAGGTGAAACATCCAGAGCCGCCCGGCGTACGTAGGACATGGCCAATCGACTTTCCCTCGTGATTCTCGGTGCTTTTATCGCTGCCTGTGGTCCGAAGGGGCCGCTCCCCGCGAAGCCCGAGAGCAACATCGGGCGGTGCGTGTACACCAACGGGTTCAGCAAGAAGCCCGAGTGCCGGGAGTACCGCGGCTCGAAGTGGACCGAGGCTGACGCCGCCGCGGACTGTCGAGATCAGAACAAGACGCTCGAGGTGGGCGCGACCTGCGCCGAGTTCAAGGAGACGCTCGGCGAGTGCGTGCTGGGGCAGAGCGAGAAGTTCACGTGGATCTCGATGATCGGCTCCGATGCCGCGGCGTGCGCGTCGACCCAGCGCGGCTGCGAGTTCTTCGGCGGCGGCATCTTCGGTCCGTCGAGCGTGTGCGCGAGCGCCGACCCCAACACCAGCACCGGCGTCGGCCTGCCCGTCTTCCAGTGGCCCGAGCGCGTGTGCAAGGACCCGCTGCCCGGTGAGCCCGCCGGCCAGAGCGAGAACGGCCAGGTCTGCACCTGGGAGATGATCAGCGCCGCCACCGAAGAGGGCCGCGCGTTCGAGAACTACGCGAGCTGCGATCGCGTGCGCACCCAGCGTCCGTACTACCCGGTGCCGCCTGCCGCCGAGGCCGAGAAGGCCGACGAGCGCCTCAACGACCCGACGTACGCGGCCGAGGTGAACTGGCTCAAGAAGCAGATCAACTCCACCGCGTGCGTGTGCTGCCACTCGACGCGCGCGCCGCAGGGGCCGTCGAACTGGTACGTCGATCAGCCCGGCAACTTCCTCAACGGCTTCCACCCACGCGGCCTGGCGATGGGCGCGGGGTGGATCGACACCGGCAGCTTCGGCACCTTCCCCGTGAGCCAGAACAACGGCTTCCACCGCGCGACGCCGCAGACGCCGACCGAGAGCATCTTCGTGACGACTGATCAGGCGCGCATCAAGCGCTTCTTCGAGGCCGAACTCGCGCACCGCGGCATCAAGCGCGAGGACTTCCCTCCGCAGAGCTACGGCGCGGGCCCGCTCGATGATCAGCGGCTCTACGTCGCCGGCGCGTGCGAGAACGGCGAAGGCGTCGCGGCCGATGGCACCGTCACCTGGCGGCTCGGTGGGGCGCGCTACGTGTACGTGATGGAGGCGAACAGCTCGCCGCCGGGCGTGCCGCCCAACCTCGACATGCCGGAAGGGGTGCTGTGGCGCTTCGATCTCCCCTGGACGGCGACGCCCGTCGCGAGCGGCTCGGTGAAGTACGGCGTGGCGCCCGAGGGCTCGACCCAGCGCGCGCCGCTGATGGGCCCCGCGCCGTCGCTGGTGAGCGGGAAGCAGTACTACCTCTACGTGCTGGCTGACATCGCGCAGCCGAACACGCGCTGCCTGTTCACCGCGCCCTGACGGGTACAGTGCCGGTCGTGCAAGCGCCCGGCGTCGTCTCTCGATGGAAACAGACGCTCGTCGCCGTGCTCTTCACCGGGCCGGTGGTGTTGAGCGCGTCCGCCAGCCTCGCCTCGGCGCGATCGGGGGCGCTGGGGTGGCAGCCGATGATCCGCCAGAGCTTCCGGCTCGGCGTCGAGTGGCTGTGGTTCTTCGCGGTCTGCTTCGCGGCGGTGCACCTGGTGCGCTTCGCGGCGAAGGTGAAGGTCGAGCGGCTCAGCGGCGCGGTGGTCAACGCGGCGCTCGCCTTCGTCGGCGCGACGGTGGTGTCGATCGTCATCGCGTTCAACGACAGCGCGGCCTTCGCGGCCCACCTCGGCAAGGGTCGCGGCAGTCCGGTGCAGTTCGTCACCCACTTCGCAGCGCCGGGCACCTGGCTGGCTGATCAGCTCTTCGACGCGAGCGTCGGCCCGCCGGACTCGGGCGCGGTGCTGAAAGATCTGCTCGCCGAAGACAGCAAGGCCGGAGCTCCCGTTCGTGACGTCGACGGCCGTTCGGTGCTGCTGACCATCGACCGGAGCCTCAACTCGTCGCTGGTGCGCCTCGATGCGCGGGGCGAGGTCGACCCGGCGTTCTTCGGCGTCGGGTGCTCCTGAACGTGCCGAGCGACGTGGTGCCGCTGAGCTCCGACGCGGTGCTGGTCGATACGTATGACGGCTTGATGCGCATCGAGCGAGGCCACGGCGTCGCGCCCGTCGTGCTGCCCGACGCGACCCTCGCCGTGTTGCCGAAGACGAAGCGGCCGCTCGCGTTTCTCCGCGCACGGAGGGCACTGCACGGCGCGCTGTGGCTCGCCTTCAGCTACGACATCGTGGGCGCCGAGCATGCGGGCATTCCGCTCGCTGCGCGCATCTCGGAGAGGTTCGAGGTCCACGCGCTGCTTCGGCAGGATCAGCTCCCCGCGGAGCTGATCCGCCAGACCGACGCCTACGAGAGCCACGCCATCAGCCCCATCGCGCTGAGCGCCGACGGTCGCCTCGCGTTCAGCATCAAGCGCGGGGAACTGGGTCGGGTGGTGGTGCTGAGCCCCGACGCGAAGCTCGAGCGGGTCGCGACCCTCGATGCGCTCGCGCACGGCGACTTCTTCAGCGCGCGGTTCGTCGGCGAAGACCAGCTCGTGGTGTTGCTGCTCGAGTGGCAGGAACACGACGGCGCCATGGAGCCACGCGTCGTCGCGGAGCGCATCGAACTCTCCACCGGCGCGGTGACCGAGGTGAAGAGCACGGTGTCCCAGAAGGGATTGATCGCCGCCGGCCAGGGCTCGTTCGGCGATGGGAGCGTGCTGATCGACGCGGTCGGTGGACCCGTGTTTCGCGCGGCTGACTTCGGTGCGTGGCCCGAGCGTGATGCGCGGCTGCGCGCGGGGAAGTGCGGCTCGACGCTGGTGGAGTCGCACCCCGTGCTCGGGCTCGACGATGGGGTGCTCGTGCAGACGGGTCGCCGGTTCTTTGCCGGTGATGGAGGCGGTGTGCCGATCGCTCCGTTTCTCAAGGTGCGGGTCGATGGCTCGCTCGACGAGACGTGGAACCCGCGGTTGATCAGGCGGCTGTGCCCGTGATGGGCTCCGCTGCGAACGGCCTTGAGGGAGGTGGGGAGGCGAGGTCCCCTCGCGGCGGTTGTCACCGACGTGCCCCTCGGCTCGCGACGTCTCGATTTCCTCCCGAGGGCGCGAGGGCGCTGGGAAGGGTCGCGTGATTCCTCAGCGCTCGGTTCGGCCCGAGTGGGAAGCGGTCGTGCGGCGCGTCAGCGAGGGGGCTCGGCCGGGCGAGATCAGCGAGTCCGTACTCAAACATGACGACGATGCGGGGTGCGCCCCTCACTCGCGTCCCCGCGACCCGTCCTGGTGCCCTGCCCGGCAGCCCGCACCACGACTCAGCTGCACTGGTGCACGTCGCCTTGCGCACGCGTTTGACCGAAGTGAGCCGATCGAGAGCGACCGCGCCAACGAGACGCTCGAGATCGCGGGGCACGCGCGACCATTCTGCGGAGCAAGTCACACGACGAGACCTCGCACCCTTGAGGCTGCTCGCTCGTCCAGCGCACGATCACGTCACTCACTCGCGTCGAACGTGACTGCCCAGCCGCCCGAGAACGACCTCTCGCCGAAAAAGCAGCGGCCCCGACCTCCTTCCCGGGAGATCGAGGCCGCCGCCCCACAGAACTGCTTCCTGGTCAGTTCTCGGGGTACGCCGTCCAGCCCGCGGTCCAGTCCGTCGCGCCGATCGCGCCGACGAAGGTCGCAGTCACATCGAAGAACCCATCACCCGGAGGCGTCGCGCCGCCCATCAACACCGGCGAGTCCGACAGCGGCTTGAACGACGGCGCGGTGACGCTGGTCGCCGCCGCGAGCTTCGGGTCGATGTCGAAGCGGTTGCTCAACGACGGCGCCGCGAGCTCGGTCGGCTCGTTGAAGCCGTTGTCGGCCACGCCACCATCGGGTCGCAGCGGCGCCACGTAGTCGGTCACGCCCATCGTCGGGTTCTGGAAGAACACCGAGTGGCTCACCGACAGCGCGCCCATCGCCCACTGCTCCTTGCTCGGGCTGCCGTCGACGATGAAGCCCTTGTCGGTGAAGTTGGTGACGATGACGTTGCTCAGCTTCCCCGCCGTGCCCGCGCGGAGAATCATGCCGCGCGACGGACCCTCGGAGGCCGCGGTGTCGGGGTTGCGACCGACGAGCGTGACGTTGAAGAGCGTCGGCGCGCTGCGCGGCGTGAGGCTCGCGTTGCTCGCGTCGTTGTCGGCCTCGATGCCGTGGTTCCCGCGCCCGGGGATCTGCGCGGTGATCAGGAACTGCGCCTTGCCGGTCCAGCCCTTGTCCCAATCGAGGCCGTCGTCGTCGGAGCCGGTGATGACCACGTGCTTCAGGTTCACCGTGCCGCCGAACAGCTCGATGCCGTCGTCCACACCGCGGTGCACCTGCACGTAGTCGATGGTCGTCGCGCTGCCGCACGCGTTGAGCGTGATGCCGTTGAGCTCGTTGTTCGCCGAGAGCGGACGGCCGGCGAACTCCACGCGCACGTACTTCAGCGTGCCGCAGTCGTACGCGTCGTCGGTGCCGCCGTACTTGTTCTTCGGATCATCGGCGAGGCCCTCGGCGTTGTTCTCGCCGCCCATGGTGTTGATGGTCGCGCGGCCGAGGAACACCAGCCCGCCCCAGTCACCCTGCGGCCCACCGCGCTGACCGACCGGCAGGCTCGAGGTGAACACGATGGGCTCGGTCGCCGTGCCGTTGGCCACCAGCTTCGCGCCCCGCGAGATGATCAGCGCCGACGCCGAGTCGCCCAGCACCGTGGTGCCCGCCTCGATGGTCAGCGTGCCCGACGCCACGTAGGTGAGCTGCTTGAGCACGTAGACCTTGTTCTTCGTCCACGTCGTGTCGGCGCTGATGTCGGCCGTCACGTTGACGATCTCCATCTGCCCTCCTCCGCCGCCCGTCGCGCTGCCGCCACCGGTGCCACCATCGACGCCAGGCTGTGCCGCGGGGCACGCCGTCAGCGCCAGACACATCGTCATCACTGCCAGTTTGAGCTTCATGATCATTTCCTCTCTTCGTTGAAGGTCCACGAGAGCGTGCCCATCACCTGCACGCCCGGCGGGTTGACGAGCACGTCCACCCCGCCCTGCTGCAACCGCACGGCCTGATTGAGAAGGTTCGACGCCGCGACCTTGAGCTGGAAGCCACCACCCAGCCGCTGCGTCACGGTCACGTCGAGCCGGTGAAAGGGCTGCTCCACCACGTCGGCCAGCCCGTTGAAGCCCACGTCTGAAATCCGCGGGCCGTACACGTTGTAGAAGACGCCCGCCTCGGTGCCCCACTCCGGCTTCGACCAGGTGAGGAACGCGTTGGCGACGTACGGCGACTGGCCCTGCAGCGGCCGCGTCGCGTTGGTCTGCGGCGAGTCGGGGTCGAGCTGAATCTGCGAGTAGATGAACGACACGTTCGCGCCCACCGCGAAGGGGCTCAGCGGCTTCGCCAACCGGCCCAGCGAGGTGCGCGCCTCGAGCTCGACGCCCAGCAACGTCGCCGCCTTCGAGTTCTGGAAGCTGATGTCGCCCGCGAGGCTGCTGGTGCCGTAGATGACGCGCTCGATGGGCCGCTCGAACTGCTTGCCGTAGGCGGTGATGGCCAGCACGTCGCTCTCGCCGAGGAACCACTCGGCGCGCGCGTCGGCGTTGTGAATGCGCGTGTTCACCAGCGCCGCGTTGCCGCTCACGTTGCGCCGGCGGACCATGTCGAAGAACGCGAACGGCGCCAGCTCGCGGAACGAGGGCCGCGCCAGCGTGTACGCGTACGAGAGGCGCACGTTGACGTCGCTGCGCGGCGAGAGCACCACGTTCGCCGTCGGCACCACGTCGACGTAGTTCTTCGTCACCGGCACCAACGCCGCCGCCACGCCCGTCGCGAACGGCGAACCCCCCGCCACCTGCTGCGTCGAGCCCTCGACGCGCACGCCCGCCAGCGCGCGCAGGAAGTCGTTCGCCTTCCACTCGGTCGAGACGAAGCCGCCGTAGACCGCGAGAGAAGAGGTGTAGCGGTCGGACGCCTGGGTGGTCTCTTCGAGCGTGATGGGGTGCTCGGCGGTGACCGGCGGGCCGAAGCGATCGACCGTGAGCAGGTCTTCGACCGACGCGCGCTCGAGCTCCGCGGGCAACCGGCCGAAGTAGCGGAAGCGCCGGCCATCGAACTGCCGCGCCGAGTACTGCCCCAGCCCACCGACCTTGAAGCGGAAGCCCCGCCACGGCGCCGTCACGTTCAGCGTGCCGCCCGTCGAGTCTTCGTGGAGCTGCAGGAAGAACCGCTCGAGCGAGTTCGGCTGGAACCGCACCTGCTGCGAGCCGTCTTCGTTCACCATGTACCGCACGTCGCGGATGTCGGGCTCGTCGCGGTTGACCCGCGAGTAGTTGAGCTGCCAGTCGACCTCGGCGTCGAAGAGCGTCGGCAGGCGGTGAAAGCCCTTGAGCTGGTTGAAGAAGAGCTGCCGCTGCGTGAACTGCGCGCGGCTGCCGGTGACGTTCTGCGTTTCCTGCTGATCGAAGCCCGAGGTGGTGGTCGCGCTCGTCTCGGCGTTCCACAGGTAGAGCCCCATCGCGTTGAGCTCGTGGTCGTGGTTGAGCTGCAGGCCGACGTTCGCCAACACGCTCGTCGCCCCGCTCACGCTGCCGACGTCGGTGGTGAAGCTGCTGCTGCCCGAGCCGAGCGAGGGGATCTCGGTGGTGAGGTGCTGGCGGCGTTCCTTGCGCGAGACCTGGGCAGAGACGAGGTAGCCGAGGCGGCTCTCCTTGCCGAAGCGGTGCGTGTTGCCGACCGTCGCGCCGAAGGTTCCGGCGGGCAGCGAAGTGATGGTCGCTGGGGTCCAGCGCTGGGTGAAGGCGCCCGCCGCGGCGCGCTGCTGATCAACCGTGACGCCGGGGGAGCCGACCCGCGCAGGCACGACGGGGACATCGGTGGGGATCGCCGAGGGCAACGCCCGGCTCCCGCTGCCGAAGCCCAGGTTCTCACCGAAGGTCGTCGCTTCAGAAGGCCGCGACTGGAAGGTGGTCATCGTGTCGCCGGCAAACTGCGCGCGCACCTTCACCTCGAGCTGCGTGGGGAAGGTGTTGGTGTCGATGGTCACCGAGCCGCCACCGAAGTTCGCGGGGAGCTCGGGGGTGTACGTCTTGATGACGTTGAGGTTGCTCAAGAGCCCGACCGGGAAGAGGTCGAGCGGCACCGACGGCTCGTCGGGCTCAGGCGACGGGAGCAACGTGCTGTTGAGCAGCGTCTGCGTGTAGCGACCTCCGAGCCCGCGGATGAAGACGTACTTGCCGTCGACCAGCGTCGCGCCCACCACCCGCTTCACCGCGTCACCCGCATGCGCGTCGGGCGTCTTCGCGATCACCTGCGCGCTGAGGGAGTCCTGCACCACGGCCGCCTTCTTGCGCTCTTGAATCAGCGCGGACTCGTTGCGCTTGTCGACCTTCGCTTCGACCACCACTTCCTGCACCGCGCGGCTGTCTCGCTCGAGCGCGACGTCGAGCGTCACCAACTCGCCGGGCTTCACTTCGATGTTCGAGATGCGCCGGCCTTCGTAGAGCTCGTAGAAGACGCGCAGGTCGTAGGTGCCCGGCGGGAGCTTGAGCTTGTAGTTGCCGTCGACGTCGGTCAGCGCGCTCTTCTTGCCGCCGGCGACCAGCTTGATGGTCGCTTCGATCAGGCCTTCGCCGGTCCTGGCGTCGGTGATGCGGCCGCGGAGACCGACGAACTTCTTCGGCGTGGGGGTGCCGGCGTCCTGGGTGACGGTTCCTGCGTCGGCTTCGGTCTCGCCTGCGTCGGCGACGGCGACGGCGAGAGAGGAGCCCGCGTCGGCTTCGGTCTCGCCTGCGTCGGCGGCGACGAGAACTGAGCCCGCGTCGGGGTCGACTTCTTGCGCTTGCGCCGAGAGCGCGGTGAACAGCGCGGCGAGGAGGATTGGCTTCCGGTTCACGCGGCGCGTTGTGCGCTCGGGTCGTGTCGGTGGTCGGACGCGCGCGTCACGAGTCGGCAACTTCGTTTGGGGGCGATGGGTAGGGTCGGCCCCTCACCCGGACCCTCTCCCCCCTCGGGGGGAGAGGGGCACGCGGTCCGTGCATTGCGCCTCGTGTCGTCATGCGTCGCGCGCACGCGCGCGCAGCGCGGTTCAGCGCTGGGTGAGTTCCCCGCTCTGCACCGTCTCATCCGCCAGCACCGCCAACGTCTCCACCCCGCCACCCCGCACCACGTCCATCACCTCGAGCGCGCGCCCGTATTCCAGCGCCGAGTCCGCGTCGAAGAACACCACCTTGTCCGCCCGCGCATTCACCATGCGCACCAACCGCCCCGCCAACTCCTCGCGCGGAATCACTTCGCCGTTCACCCGCGTCACGCCCTGCAGATCGACCGTCAACACCAACGGCGGCACGCTCCCCGGGGGCGGAGGCGGCTGCTCTTCTTCCACCTTCGGCGGCACGTTCAGCCACACCTGCTTCGTCAACAGCGGCGTGACCACCATGAAGATGATCAACAGCACCAGCACCACGTCCACCAGCGGCGTGATGTTCATCTGCGGGCGCACCCGCTTCGGCCCACTGCCGCTCTCGAGTTCGACGCCCATGGTTCACCCCTTCTGGTTCGCGCGATCGATGACCTGCAGCGCCGCGCCGGGGAAGCCGAGCTCCTGGCAGCGCTTGAACATGGTGCGCACCTTCCCGTAGCCGAGCGCGGCGTCGGCCTTCAGCACCACGCGCGCCTCGGGCTTCGTCTCGTGCAGCACCTTCAACTTCGCCACCAACGAGTCCTCGCTCAGCTCTTCCTTCTCGAAGAAGAACCGGCCGTCCTTCGTGAGCGTCACCGTCGTCGGCTCGAGCGCGCCGTTGCCCTTGTCGGGGTTGGTGATGGACGGCAGCGTCACCGACGCCCCCGCCTCCATCTGCGGCGCGACGACCATGAAGATGATCAACAGCACCAACACCACGTCGACCAGCGGCGTGATGTTGATCTCCGGCTTCACCGGAGCGCGGCGGCGCGAGCCACCGTCGGCCGAGAGCTCAGCCCCCATGGGCCTGCTTCCCGTGGCGCGCTTCGAGGAAGTCGATGAACTCGCCGCGGGCCTGCTCGAGCGCGAGCAGCAGCGTGTCGGCCTGCGCAGACAGCCAGTTGTAGGCGAGCACCGCGGGGATGGCGACGACCAGGCCGAGCGCGGTCTCGTACAGCGCCTCCGAGATGCCGAGCGACACGCTGCCCAGGCCGCCCGAGCCTTCCTTCGCGATGCCCTGGAACGCGGTGATGATGCCGAACACCGTGCCCAGCAGCCCGACGAAGGGCGCGATGGAGCCCACCGACGCGATGATGCTCATGCCGCGCCGCACGTCGGCCGCCAGCGCCTCGGTCTTGCGGTTCAGCTCGCGGCGCGTGGCCTCCACCGGCGACAGCGACGACGGCTTCTCCTTCGCCGCGAGGTACGTCTTCGCGCCCGCGCCCAGCAGCTTCGCGAGGTGGCCGTGGTTCAGCGCGGCCTGCTTCACCAGCGCCTCGGCGTCGTCGTTCTCGAGCAGCGCGCGCGCCTGCACCGCGAACTTCCGCGACGCGTTGCGCGAGCGCCAGTACGCGAAGAGCCGCTCGAAGAAGATGGCCAGCGAGGCGAGCGCCATCAGCAACAGCGTGCTGGCGACCGCGATGGCGGGCGGGCCCATGTGAGCGAAGATTTCTTTGATGGTGTCCATGGCGTTCAGTCCCTCAGCGAGAAGGTGATGTTGACGATCTTGAAGACGGCGAGCGGCGCGCCCTCGAGCGTGGCGGGCTGGTAGGTCCAGGTCTTCACCACCGCGAGCGCGGCCGAGACGAAGGGCTCTTCACCCTTGAGCACCTGCACCCGGCCCACGCGACCGTCGAGCTCGACGACGATCTTCAGCACCACCTTCGCTTCCTGCCCGGTGGTGCGCGCGCTCTCGGGGTACTCGGGCTGCGCGTTGTCTTCCGACGGCTCGGGCGGCTCGGCGTCTTCAGGCAGGTTCACCGGCCCCGAGCTGCCCGCCTTCGCCACCACCGGCGCAGCGGACTCGTCGTCGTCGCGCGCGCCCGTACCGACGGCGGTGCCGCTCCCATCACCGGTGCCACCGACCGCCACCGCGATGGCGGCGACCGCGGTGTCGCTCTCGGGCGCGGCGACCTTCGGCACTTCTTTCGGCGCCACCATCGGCGCAGCCGCGGGCGCGGGCGCCGGCGCCGCGACAGGCGGGGGCGCCTCGGCCACCACCGGCGGAGGCGGGGGCTTCGGCTTCACCACCTTCGGCGGCGGCGGCGCGGTCTCGATCTTCACCGGCTCCGGAGGCGGCGGCGGCGGACGGAAGCTCACGTCGATCTGCTTCGGCTTGAGCTCCTCGAGCGGGCGCGACGAGGTGATCGCCGCCACCACCACCACGAAGCCGCCGAGCGCGAAGGTGGCCGCGACGAACGCCACCGTCATGCGCCGCCGCATCACGCCGACATCGGTCTGGAGCTCGAAGGCGTCGAACATCGTGACGGCTCTGTAGAGAGGCGTCAGGTCAGCGCGATGGCGACCCTGTCCCGATTTCGTCACGGGCTCGCGTCGCCTTCGTCACGACCTCCGAAGCCCGCTGACGCCTGTCACGAAGCGCCCACGGGCCGCAAGGAAGCTGTTCTGGGTCCCTGTAGGCCCACCGCGTCCGTGCAGACCCGAGGAGCCCTTACCTCGCTACATTGCTGAGGTTTTCGCGCTCGGTGATGCTCTCCCGGCCTGACCAACCAAGGGGAGTTCACACCGATGCGATTCAAGATGTCGATGGTGGTGGGTTTGCTCGTCGCTGCGTCGATGACGTTTGCCACTTCAGCCCGCGCGCAGACGCCGGCCGAGGTTCAGCTGTGGGACACGACGTGGGCGACGTACGAAGCGCTGCAGGCCATTCCACTGCCGCAGCGCGGAGTGATTCAGGCCTCGCAGGATCTCTCGATCGTCATCAACGCGCCGATCAAGGACGTCTACGACATCTACTCGAACGTCGGTAACGCCCAGGGCCTGCACCCGTTCCTCATTGGCTGGACGCCCATTCGTCACACCAACAAGCGCCTCGACTTCATCGCGTACGAAGACATCCCGCTCCCCGACGGCACCATCTTCCACGCGGCGACCATCGCGCAGCAGCGCTTCAACCGCGCCAAGCACTACTACGAGGCCGACACCTACGACGTGCCGGGCATCGTCACGCACCAGCGCATCACCTTCACGAAGATCTCCAAGACGCAGACCCTGGTGACCGAGCACCTCGTGTTCGAAGCGCCGGCCATCTACATCGAGACCGCGGTGCAGGGCGGCGTGTACGCGCACTACCTCGTGCAGCTCGGCCTGAAGGCGAAGATCGAAGCGGGCCTGCTCCAGCCCATCAAGTTCCCCAGGTGGCTGCCCGACACCGACGACGAAGACGAAGACTGCGACGACTGATCATCCGCGCTCGGCTCTGGAGACCCGACATGACGCCGGGCTCCAGGCGCTCGAGCACGCCTGATCAGAGCCAGGTGATGTCGATGGTGAAGTTGTCGGCCTTCACGTCGGCGACGGTGCAGGTCGGCTTCACCTTGGTGTGACGCAGTACCGAGTCGATGGCGCCGGCGGTGAACCACGGCACCCCCTGATCTCCGAACAGCTTCACCGTGTAGTGCTTGTCGGCGACCTTCACGACCTCGGGCTTCTTCACCTCACCGACGATGCCGCTGGCGAAGAAGCGCGGGAGCCGCAGGCACAGCGTGTCGGCCGAGAGGTACGGAATGGCGGCCTGGATCATCTTGCCGACGATGGTGCCGAAGTAGCCCTCGACCATGCGCGAGCCGAGCTGGAACTCCGCCGCCGAGGGGGACAGCTTCGGGTAGTACTCGAGGCTGGCCACCTGCAACGCCTTGCGCCACACGTCGACGCCGTACGCGGGCTCCATGCGCTTCGCGTCGAACCCGACCTGCTTCAACTTCTCCACCACCTGTCCTTCGACTTTCAGCGCCTGAATGAACAGGCCTTCGAAGGAACTCGCCGCGATCTGGACCATGCGTGTCCCTTGTACCCCGCCCCCGGGTCATCGCTCACTTTCTTCCGTCAGGGCGGAATCAGAGACGCTGCGCGTAGGGCACGAGGTCGAGCCGGGCCTCGAGCGCGCGGCCCATGCTGTACACGCCGCCCAGCTTGCGGTGGAGGAACAGCAGCTGCGCCGGCGGCGGTGAGCAGGTGAGCGCGGCGTAGTAGTCGCGCAGGCGTTGGCCGGCCTCGTCGACGAAGCGCTTGTCGCGGAAGTCCACCGGCTGGAAGGCGGGCTGGAAGACGCGCAGCACCGTCTCGAGCAGCGCGTGCATCGCGTCGCGCGCGGCCTGCGGCTCCTGCGGGTCGATGAGGTTGAGCTCCTGCGCGGCGGCGAGCGCCCCGGCGCGGTCTCCCCTGAGCGTCGAGGTCAACAGCAACCGGTACTGCTCGCGGAACGGCGCCGGGTATTCGCGGGTGGCGCCGAAGTCGAGCAGCACCAGCTCGCCCTGCTCGGGGCGGAAGAGGAAGTTGGCGAAGTTGGCGTCGGTCTGCACCAGCCCCCACTCGAAGAACTCGCGGAAGTAGAGGTCGAGCACCTGCGCGGTGACGCGGTTGCGCGCCTCGAGGCTCGGCTTCGTCGCCATGTACGCGTCGAGCGTGAGCCCGGCCTCGAAGCCCAGCGCCAGTACACGCTTCGTCGAGAGCGCGCGGTGCACCTCGGGCACGCGCAGCCCCGGCACCCCGTGCGCGAGGGCCCGGTAGCGCTCGAGCGCGTCGGCTTCGTGCTGGTAGTCGGTCTCGCGGATCAGCACGTCGCGCAGCTCGTCGAACACCGCGGTGACGTCGAAGTGTTTGAGCTGCACGGTGAGGAAGAGCCGCGCGATGCGCTCGAGCAAGGTGAGGTCGCTGTCGATGGTGTCGGCGATGCCGCGGAACTGCACCTTGAGCACCACGTCGCGCGGGCCGTCGGGCGAGCGCCACGTCGCGCGGTGCACCTGGCCGATGGATGCGCTCGCGAGCGGGCTCGGGCTCACGTCGAGCTGCGCCAGTCGTTCGTCGCCGAGCTCGTCGCGGAGGATGGAGTGGATCTCCTCGAAGGGCACGGTGGCGCCCGAGGCCTGAAGCTGGCTGAGCACGCTGATCACCTCGGGCGGGAGCACGTCGCGCAGCTCCATGCTCAAGAGCTGGCCCGCCTTCATCGCCGCGCCCTTGAGCTGGCCGAGGCTCTCGACGATCTCCTTCGCTTGCTCCACCTGCACTCGGAGCTGGTGCACCTGCTTCGCCACCGCTTCTCCTCGCTCGACGGCGCGAGAGACGCGGCCCTGAAGTTCCTTCTTCGCGAGGCCCGCGGCCAGTGAGACCAATCGTGACGAGCGGCTCCACACGGAGCGCGGAGGGGCGTTGCTGCTCATGCCTTACGACCTCGACCGCAGGGGTTGACCGGGGAGCTCGAAGCGCACCTCGTCTTTGCCGAACGAGAACTCGACCGTGCGGCGCCAGTACCGCTCGCCGAGCTTCAGCGCCTGGGTCCGCAGCCCGGGGACGCGGCGGACCACGCGATCGATGCGTCGCACGACCTGGCCCATCACTCTCGGCGCGACGGACCAGCGCAGGCTGCGCGGCAGCTCCATCGCGTCGGCGTAACGATCGCCGATGAGGTGACGGCACAACGAGTAGCCGAAGTCGGCGGCCGCTTCGGGCGCCCCGCGCTCGACCCCGCTGAGGATCATCGCGTGCGTCAGGGTGCGGGAGTCGGCGTCGGGCAGGCCCTGCGTGGCGTCGAGCAGGTCCCACAACGTGCGCGCCTCGGACGGCGAGGTCGACAGGAGCTCGTCGTCGACCCCCATCAGGCGGCCGACGTAGCGCCACTGGTGGAGCGTCGCGTCTTCTTCGGTGGCGGTGACGTTCGCGCCGAGCTGGCGCAGGCCTTCGACGAGCTGCGAGCTGAAGAGGAGGATCGTGCCCGCCATGTCGTACTGGTTGATGGGCGTGCCCCAGGCTGCGGAGTTCCAGCGCGGGTCCGCCTTCAGGGCGTGGCGGATGCGGGCGTGGATCAGTCGCACCCGCACGGTGGTGACGAAGCCGGGCGCTCCGAAGCGCAGGCCGCCGGGTTGGCTCACCGCTTCGACGAAGCGCGAGGTCTCCGCGAGGCGGCGGTTGACGTCGCCCGTCAGCCGGCCGGAGAAGATGAGCGGCTTGTTGCCCGCCGGGGAGCAGTAGCCGAGCACCAGGGACTTGAAGCCGAGCACCAGACCCGAGAGCAGCCCCGAGCGGAGGAGGACTTCGCCGCCTGCCTCGGCGCGCGGCTCGTCGAACCAGACCGGCGTGGCGCGCAGCCAGTCGTGCATGGTGGTGAGCGCCTGGGGAAGCTCGCCCGGCGCGTCGGAGAGCATGCGGGCGATCGCGGCTTCTTGATCAGCTCGCGGCAACGGCACCAGCGCGTCGATGACCGCGTCCGCGAGCGGATCTTCCCGGGTGAGGAAGTGGCCCAGCCGCAGCACGCGCGGCCCGGCGCCGGGGGGAATCAGGAACCGCGAGGGGAACACCGGCCCTGACTAACGGGGTGCGGTTCGGGGCGCAGGGGGATTCAGGTGGTGCTGGTCGGCGGAGCGGGTGCGCCTTCGACGCGGCGCCTGCGTCTCCTGCGCTCGGCACAGAGCGTATGCTTCGGAGTGCTCTTGCTCCCACCCCACTCCCATCCTCGCCCCCAGGGGCGAGGGGTGCGCTCTGGGCCGCGCGGCCCAGGCGAGACTCCGAGTCGGATGGGACGTCGTCCCAGTGAAATTGCAGGACCACTCGGCGAGGGTTCAGCCACCGCTGGGCCGCTCGACGGTTTGGTTTGCGCCAGAGCGAACCGCTCAGGCACTGCCGGCGAACTGCAAGTTGATCAGCCGACCTGCGCCACGACGTCTTTCTTCGCCGCGTACAGCTCCCAGAACTTCTGACCGACCGCCGCGGGCTCGATGACCGCGTTCCCGCGATCGAACGCCGTGCCCTTCACCAGTCCCAACACCACCACCTCACCCACGTACACCTGGTTGCGCAGCTTCTCGGACAGCAGGCCCACCAGCTTGTGCTTCGCCGCGTTCGCCATCGCGAGGCCCATCGAGCCCCACTGCGCCGCCATCATGTCGATCTTCTGGTCGAAGTAGCCGAGGCCACCGTTGGTCACCAACAGCGCGCCGTCCTTCGTGGCCTTCAGGTCGGGGAGCGCCTCACGCAGCGCCGCCAGCAGGCAGGTGGTCGCGATGTCGAGCGCCGAACGCACCGCCGCGTCGTCCGCCGTCAACAAGTCACCCGCCGCGCTCCCGTACGCCGTCCACTGCAGCACGGTCAGCGGTCCCATCGCCGCGCGCACCCGACCCACCACTTCCCGCGCCTGCGACGGATCGCTCAGGTCCGCCGCGAACGCCTGCGCCTTGATGCCCTTGCCCGCGAGCGCCTTCACGCCTTCGTCGAGCCGCGCCTGGTTGCGCGCCACCAATGCCACCTGGAAGCCCTCACGACCGAAGCGCTCCGCCACGGCCGTCGAGATGCCCGGCCCAAACCCCGCGATGAGAATCGTCTTGGACATGGGCGCGCGTCGTACCGGCGGAACGACGCGCCCGCAACGGTCTGCCGCGCTTCACGGCCCCGCGTCGTCGTCCGACCCCTTGCCACCATGGTCGTCGACGCCCCCATCGCTGCTGCTCGAGCTCGCGACACATTGCCCCGCGACGCAGTCGTCGTCCCAGGGGCACGTGTCGTCCGTCACGCACGCCAACGAACCCGAGCTCTTCCACGTACACGCGCCCTGCACGCAGTCCTGGTTGTCCGCGCAGACGTCGTCAGTCACGCAGGCCACCGCGCCTCCGTCCGTGGTCAGCGCAGCGGCTGCCGCCTGGTAGGCCTTCAGGCTCGAGCTCGTGAACGTCACCCGACCCGTCGAGTCGTCGAACCGCAACGCAGCGCCCGTGATGCGACGGTCCTTCGCTTCGACGAAGAGATCAGCACGACGCTGCCGCGCGTCGAGCGAGAGCGGCAATGAGATCTCGATGTCCTTCGCCAACGCCGTGCCCGCAGGCCCGAGCACCAACACCGCGCTCGCACGCCCCGGAGACAAGTCGTCGAGGCCGAGCTCCACCGTCACCGTCGTGTCCTCGCGCAACGCTCCCGGCGGGAAGACGATGCTCGTGTTCGCCAACGACGGCTCGTCCGCCGCCGAGATGGTCAGCGCCCCGCCCTTCGCAGCAGAGAGCGTCTGCGACTTGACGTAGCGCGACCCCACGAAGCCGTTGGGGCCACACCCGAGGAGAGAGGCAGAGACCACGACCGAGAGCAGCGAAGAGATTGTTTTCATGACTGGTGAATGGGGCGACGCGCGGGTTCCTTCAAAAGACTTCATTCCCCGAGCGCGCGCTTCACGTCAGACGCCTGCGCTCCCGTCGGGAAGCGCCGCAGGTATTCACGCAGCGTCACCCGCGCTTCGTCGGAGCGGCCCAACCGCGACTGGCAGTCGGACAGCAGGAACAACGCCCGCGCCGCCCACGCGCTCGTGCCCTTCGCGAGCGGCTCGAGTACCCGCAGCGCGTCGGCCGGACGACCCAGGTTCCGCAAGATGTCGCCTCGGAGCACCGCGAGTTCCTCTGGGCGCTCCCGTGCCACCGGCAAGGCCGCCAACGCGTCGAGCTCGGTCAGCGCAGCGGCCGGCGACTTCGCAGCGAGCAACGCCTCGATCAGACTGACGCTGACCTCGACACGCAACGCGCCGGCGGGGAAACGTGCACGCGCTTCACGGAACGTCGCCACCGCGCTCGACGGATCGCCGAGTGAAGACGACTCCAGCCGTCCGATTTCGTAGAGCGCGACCTCGCCGTGTGACGGACTCGCCGCGAGCTCGCGGAGAAGCTGGGCCGACCGACGCGGATCCGTGCGGCGCAACGACAACGCCAGGCGAAGTTGATCCTGATCAGTCGCTTTCGTCGTGCGCTGTGCGTCGCGCGTCGTGGAGTCGGGGGTGCCGGGAATTTCGGGCGTCCTCAAACGCTGCGAGTCACACGCCACAGAGTCCGTCGGCGGCGGCGTGACCTGCTGTGCGTCGAGCGCCATGAGGCCCGGAGCGTCGCGCGAGCCCGCCATCTGCTGCGCGTCGCGAGCAGCGGAGTCCGTCGTGGGCCGCGCACCGGGAACTTCGCGCACGCCCGTCATCTGCTGTGCATCGCGAGCAACAGAGTCCGTCGTCGCTCGCGCACCGAGACCTTCGCGCACGCCCGTCATCTGCTGCGCATCGCGAGCCGCGGAGTCCGTCGTCGCCCCTGCACCGAACACATCGCGCCCACCCGCCACCTGCTGCGCGTCGCGAGCTGCGGAGTCCGTCGTCGCCCCTGCACCGAGCACATCGCGCCCACCCGCCACCTGCTGCGCGTCGCGAGCCGCGGAGTCCATCGTCGCCCCTGCACCGAGCACATCGCGCCCACCCGCCACCTGCTGCGCGTCGCGAGCCGCGGAGTCCGTCGTCGCACGCGCGGTGGACGCATCGCGCACGCCCGTCCGCTGCTGCGCGTCGCGAGCAGCGGAGTCCGTCGTCGCACGCGTGGTGGACGCATCGCGCACGCCCGTCCGCTGCTGCGCGTCGCGAGCAGCAGAGTCCGTCGTCGCTCGCGCGCCGAGACCTTCGCGCATGCTCGTCCGCTGCTGCGCGTCGCGAGCAGCAGAGTCCGTCGTCGCCCGCGCACCGAGAGGCTCGCGCCCGCCCGCGATCTCCTGCGCATCACTCGTCGCCGCACCATCGCGCGCCGAGGTCGTCACCACGCCCCGCAATTCCTCGCGGACACCCTCGCCGAGCCACCGCTCACGGCTGCGCAGGTACACCTCACCGCGCGTGACGTGCACCACCACCACCCCGTCGTCGAACACCTCGATCGACGCGCTCGCGTGATGCACCACCACCACGTCCACCGGCGTCTGCACCTCCACCGGCGCGCGGTTCGCGTCGACGTCGATGCGCCCGAACTCCAGCGCCTCGACCACCTTCAACGCCGCCACCGTCTCGCGCACGCGCGCCCCGCCGTGGGGCGTCACCACGAAGGACTCCACCGTCGGCGACGAGAGAGAAACGACCACCACCGCGCACGCCGCCGCCACCAGCCCGCCCGCTGCGAACCAGCCCCACCGCCCCGTACGCCCCACCGCCGCTCGACGCGCCTCGAGCGCTCTCCAGTTGCGCGCCGCGGCTCCGGGCGCGGGCGTCGGCGGCTGCACCCGACGCAGCAGCTCACCGGCCGCCGAACCTTCTTCATCGACGAGTCTGCGCGGCTCGCTCATGCCAGCCCCCGCTTCTTCGCGATGCGATCGAACTCCAGGCGCGCGTGGTGCAACCGCGTCCACACCGTGCCCACCGGCACCCCGACCCGCTCGGCGATCTCCTCACCCGACAGCTGCTCGAGCTCGTACAGCACGAACACCTCGCGCTTCTTCGCCGCCATGCGCTGAATGATCTGCGCGACCTGCGCCTCCGACTCCCGCGCCTCATAGTCGTGGTGCGGCGTGCGCTCGTGCACGCGCGTCTCCTCGACCGCCCCGAAGAGCCCGAACAACGCGTCGCGCACCGTGCGCTTGCGGTGGCGATCGCTCACCAGGTTCGCCGCGATGCGGTACAGCCACGTCGTCAGCTTCCCTTCGCGAAACTGCGAGAGCCGCTGGAACGCGACGAGGAACACCTCCTGCGTCAGGTCGTCCGCTTCCGGCCCCAGCACGCCCAGCCGCCGCACCGTGCGGTACACGAAGGGAAAGTGCGCGTCGAACAGCGCCCGCCACGACGCGTCGTCGCCCGCGCGGCAACGCTCCAACAGGTGCTGGTCTTCGAGAGTCGCCTCCACGTCCAGCGGTGAATGGGGCGAGGGTGGCTCGACCTTCAAACTAGAATTTCCACCCGATTCCGGCCGAGCCAAGCACCTTGAATGACACGACTCTTTGCTGGTCGGCGCCCTCCACCAGCAGCGTCGGCGGGTCCACCGGAGCCACCCCCACCGCGCGCGCCGAGACAAACAGGTGCTCGCCCAGGTCGACCGTCACCGCCACCGTGCCGCCCGCCGCGAACGACACGTCGGTCACGAAGTCTTCCTGGTGCAGCCCACCCTTCGCCTCGCCCGACAACAGCAGCGCCCCAGCCGTCACCCCCGCGCAGCCGCGCACCATCGCCAGGCGATGACAGACCGCCGCGACGCCCAGCACCTCGTCGACGCGCGACCGGAGCTCCCCGCGCACCCGCCCCTCGACCGCCACGTCGTTGCGCTGCTCCACCGAGCTCCCGCCGAGCACCCCGAAGTCGAAGCGGTCTGACCCCAACGCGAGCTCGAGACCCACGTACGGCAACCCCAGCGCGCCATCACCGCCGTAGCCACCGACGAGCGCCCCGCGGAACCTCCAGCGCGACGGCACCACCGCGGGCGCCGCTTCCTCCACCCTCGCCACGGTCGCCGGCGCAGCGAGCTCCACCGGCGCGCTCGAGCCCGCCCAGTGCACCTCGGCGAAGTGCCGCTCGACGATGGTGGCGGCGACGTCATCGAGCGCCTCGCACGCCGCCGGCACCAGCCGCTCCAGCTCGCGCGTGCCATCTACCCGCTCCACCGTCACCGCGTGGCCGTCACCCCGCGCCTCGATGCGCACGATGCGGTCTTCACCTTCCGCCACCTCTTCCGGCGCGGCGAAGGTCACGCCCGGCAGCCGCAACGAGAAGGCCGCGACGAACTGCGGCGCCGGCGCACACGCCGCCGCGTCCACGAGGTGGAGCCTCGCGGGCGCAGCGGCGATCGACAGCGACAGCAGGACAGAGAGCATCAGAGCGGGCGTTAGTTGATAGTCAACAGACCGTCGATTCGCACCTGCACGGTGACGGCATGGAACGCAGGCGACACCGCGGAACCGCCGGCGACGTACGAGTAGTGCCTCATCACGAACTGGCCATTCGAAGTGACGCGCGAGGTGAAGCGCACCGTGACGCGCCCATTCTGGTTGAGCCCGGCCGTCATCCAGTCAGGGCCCTCCAGCCCACCACCCAGCGCGCCGGGAAAAGCAGTCGCGTCTCGCGCCACGTGCACGAAGAACCAGCGGTTGCGCTCTTCGTACGGCCAGTCGGGGAGCTCGAACGACAACGTGCCCGTCACGCCCTCCACGTCGGTGAGGCCGGTGCTGTAGGTCACGTCTTCGTCGTTGTGGTGCACCCCGCTCGGCGCCACCAGCGGCCGGCTCAGCGGGCGGTACACCAGGCCCCGATTCGGAGAGAGGTAGCCGACCGCGTCGACCCACGGCTCGAGGCCGGTGTCGAAGGGGTCCACCGCCGCGCTGCCCCGCACCTCCACCTGCGCGTTCACCCCGGCCGGCGCGAGGAAGAAGCTCGAGTACCGCCACGGGAAGTGGCCGTCGACCGGCACGCTGCTCCAGCGCGGGAGCGTGTGGCTGGTGGCCGACGGATCCGACGCGCCCAGGTGGAACGCCACGCGCTCGCTGCGCCACACGTGCGGCCCGAGGTGCACCGCGCCGAACATCGCCGTCGCGCCCTCCGCCGCGCCCACCACCGGGTAGCGCAGCACTTGGTCGAGCGTGGTCCAGATGTCGCGGAAGCCGTCGTCGTTGGGGTTGGTCGCCAGCCAGCGCACCGGCTGCGGCAACAGGTGCACGTAGTCACCTCCCGCGCTCTCCGGCACCAGCACCGCCGTCAGCTCGACGCGCACGTCCGCCGTCGCCGTGCCCGGCACCTCGATGATGAACGCGCGGTCGGCGCCGAGCTGGGTGAGGAAGCCGTGGGTGTTGGTCTGCAGCGGACCGACCACGTGGGGCGCCGAGGGGAACGCCGCGTCGCTGGCCTCCAGTCGCACCTCGAGCGTCTCGGTCGCCGGGGTGTCGACGGTGAGCGAGCCCACCAGCCCGCGCGCGTCGACCGGCACGCCGGGGCAGTCGTCGACGTCGACGCGCAGCCGGCGCTGGCTCCCCGAGAGCGACGCGAACACCCCGCACACCCCGTCGGCCGGCCGCGCGGTGTCGAGCAGCACCACCGTCGGCAGCGCCCGGAACACCTGCGCCGCGCCGCGCACCACCGGCCCGGGGCCTGCGTCGGGCAGCGGCTCACCGGCGTCGGGCTCGGTGATGGGCCCTGCGTCGCGCGTCTCCACCCCTGCGTCGAAGCCCGCGTCACCGGCTCCCGCATCGGGCGGCGCGTTCGTGACGCCGCCACCACACCCCACGAAGAGGATCGCCAACAGCCCTGCGCTCAGTCGAGTCATGCCCCGTGAATGGGGCGGCGCCGCGAGACCTTCAAAGAATCAGCGGACCGCTTTTTCGATGAGCGCCACCACCGACGGCTCCAACCGCGACCCGAGGAACTTCAGGGCCAGCGCGTTGACCGCCGTCGACTTGCGCACGTCGACGCGGAACCGCTCCAGCAGGTCGTGGAGCTCCTGCTGCTCGCCCAGCCCGCGCGGCGGCGGGAGATCCGCCAGCGACAACGAGCCCGGCTTCATCGTCGGCGCCGACACCTGCCACTGCGCCATCTCGGGCACCGCGTCGCGAATGCGCGCCGCCACGCCGTAGCTCACCTTCTCGCGCACCGTGTCTTCGATCAGCCCCAGCACCTGCCCCGCGAGCCCACGCGCCGCGTTCTCCGGCACCTGCAGTTGCGTGATGAGCTCGTTCACGATGTCCATCGCGACACCCTACACGCTCTGCGACGGGGTCGGGGCACGACTCCACCAGCGGCCGAGGCCGAGGTGCAGCACCACCGCCACCACGCCGTTGATCAACAGCGCGCGCTGCACGCCGAAGAAGTGCGCCGAAGTGCCGGTGAGCAGACTGCCCAGCGACATGCCGCCCCGCACCGCGAGCATGTTCATGCTGGCGCTCTGCCCGCGCAGGTTCGGCCGCGCCTCGCTCTGCAGAATCGAGTTCGCCTGCGTGTTGCTCACGCTCATCGCCACCCCGGCGAACACCAGCAGCACCGGCAGCGCCCACAGCCACGGGGTCAGCGCCGCCAGCAGCACCACCCCGCCGTAGAACACGCCCGCGCGGTTGCTCACCTTGCGCCGCTCGAAGCGCCCCTCGACTGCGAGCAGCGCCAGCGCCCCCAGCAGGCCGCCCACGCCGAAGGCGGCGATCGACCCGCTGAACGAGCCGGCCCCGCCTTGAAACGCCTCCTTCACCAGCACCGGGGTGAAGGTGATGAGCGGGCTGCACGCCAGCGCGGTGACGAACACCGTCAGCAGCGCGCCCCGCAACATCGGCTCGCGCGCCACCTCGCCGATGCCCGCGAACAACGCGCGGCGCGGCCCCGGCACCGGCGGCGGGCGGCCCTTCGGCAGCACCCACCACGCCACGAGAATGAAGGGCACGTACGACGCCGCGCTCACCGCGAAGCACGCCGCCGCGCCCGCGCTCGCCAGCAGCACGCCCGCCAGCGCCGGCCCGAGAATGCGCGAGAGGTTGAACTGCATGGAGTTGAGCGCGATGCCGGTGCCGATCTCCCTGCGCTCGACCAGCGAGGGCACGATGCTGGCGAACGACGGCATCGACAGCGCGTCGGTCACCCCCACCACCACCGAGAGCGCGATGATGATCCACGGCGTCACGCCCTGCGTGAGCAGCAGCACCACCAGCAGCGTGGGACACACCATCTGCAGCGCCTGAAAGCCGAAGATGATCCGCCGGCGATCTCCCCGGTCCGCCAGCACGCCGCCCACCAGCGTCAGCAGCCACACCGGCGCGTCCATCGCGAAGGCGTCGAGGCCCACCAGGAACGCCGAGCCGCTCAACGACAACATCAACCACGGCTGCGCGACCTGCTGCGCCCAGGTGCCGATGTTCGACAACAGGCTGGCGAACCAGAAGGTGCCGAAGCGCCGGGTCGCCAACAATCGCATCGAGGCGCGAAACGTCTCGCGCGTGCTCTTCACCGCCGCGGCCATCGGGGGCGCACTCTACGGCTCAGCGCTGCCGGCGGCGCGAATAGACGCGCGAGAGCTCGACGATGAAGTCGTCGCGGCGCACTGGCTTGGCGAGCACCGACTCCATGCCCGCGGCGTGACAGCGGCGGGTGTCTTCTTCGAGGGCGCTGGCGGTGAGGGCGACGATGGCGAGCTGCTCGGGTCCGAAGCGTGCGCGCAGCCGGCGGGTGGCCTCGAAGCCGTCGAGCTCGGGCATGTGACAGTCCATGAACACCAGGTCGAAGCGCTCGGGGTGCTCGTTCACCAGCGTCACCGCCTGCAGCCCGTCGTTCACCGAGGCCACCTCGCAGCCGAGCTTCTGCAGGTGCGCCACCGCCACCATGCGGTTGACCGCGTTGTCGTCCACCACCAGCACGCTCAGCCCGGGGAACCGCACCCGCGTGGGCACCGGCGTCTGCCCGCCACCGTGCGAGGTCTGCGACAGCGGGAGCTCGACCTCGAAGCGCGCGCCCACCGGTGACTCGGCCAGCCGCAGCGCGCCGCCCATCAGCTCGACCAGGTCGGCGCAGATGGCGAGGCCCAGCCCGCTGCCGCCGTAGCGCCGGGTGGTGGAGGCGTCGCCCTGGAGGAACTTCTCGAACAGCCGCGCCCGCTTCGCCTGGGGCACGCCGGGGCCGGTGTCCTGCACCACCAGCAGCAGCCGCGTGTCGCGCCAGTCGAGCTCGACGCGCACGTCTCCCTGCTCGGTGAACTTCACCGCGTTGCTCACGAGGTTGGTCACCACCTGACGGAAGCGGTGCACGTCGCCCAGCACGCGCTCGGGCACCGCGTCGTGCACCTTCACCGCCAGCGACAGCCCCTTCTGCTCCGCGGGGGAATGGAAGAGCGCGCCCGCCGACTTCACCGCCGCGCGCGGGTTGAACGGGGCGAGCTCGAGTGACAGCTTGCCCGCCTCCATCTTCGACGCGTCGAGGATGTCGTTGAGCAGCCGCAGCAGCTGGTCCGCCGAGTCGAGCGCGGTGGACGTCAGCTCACGCTGCGAGGGGGCGAGCTCGCCGTCTTGCAGCAGGGTGAGCGTGCCCAGCACGCCGTTGAGCGGGGTGCGGATCTCGTGGCTCATGGTGGCGAGGAAGGCCGACTTCGCCACCCCGGCCTCCAGCGCGGCGTTGCGCGCGGCCTCGAGCTGCTCGTATTGCTTCACGCGCTCGGTCACCTCGCGGTGCTGCCAGAGGTGGCCCGCGCCGCGACCGTCGAGCTCCACCGGCACGTAGTCGCGCTCGTAGACCCGGCCGTCGCGGTGGCGGATCAGCTCGCCGTACACCGCCTTGCCCTCGACGATGCGCTGCCGCGCGACCTGCACCGCCTCGGCGCCGAACTGCTCGAGGGTGACGGTCCCGAAGGCCTCGGTGGTGGTGAGGCCGATGAACGAGTCGGCAGGCTGGGGGAGCCCGCCCATGCGGAGGTACGCGTCGTTGACCAGCACCACGCGCCGCTGCTCGTCGGTCACCAGCACGCCCCCCTGCAGCGAACCGAGCACCGTCTTGAGCCGCGCGTTGGTGGCGCGCAGCTCGTTCTTCGCCTCGCGACTGCGGGCGCGGGCCTCGATGGCGCGCAGCACGAGCGCGAGCTGGTGGGCCACCTCGTCGATGACCTCCACGAACTCCGGTTCCCACGCGATGGGCTCGGGCGAGTCGAGGCACACCAGCCACGAGGTGCCCGGCGACGACTCGACGACGAACTCCACCGAAGCGCGCACGTCGAGCGCGGTCCACTCGACGGCGAGCGCCTGCATGCTGGGCTCCTGCAGCACGTCGTCGGTCACCACCGGCCGGCCCGCGCGCAGGGCGGCGAGGTGCTCCGGCGCGTGCGCCAGCGTGCCCCGGCAACCGGTGGAGTCCTTCATGTGCGGCGGCCCGCACGACACCAGCGTCTCGTAGTTGCTGTGGGCGTCGAGGCTCGACCAGCTCGCGCGCGTTCGCGGAGAGAACTGCGCCACCAGCGTCAGGGCCCGGCGCACCGCGTCCATCGGCTCGAGCTCGGTGGCGGACAGCGCCGCGATGTCGCGCAACATCTTGAGCCGCTCGGTGCGGGCCTCGAGCGCGCGGCGGGCCTTCGCCTCGGCGTCGATGCGCTCGCGCAGGCGCCGGTGCACCTCGGGCTCTCCGAAGAGCAGCTCCTCGGCGGTGCGGCCCAGGTCGACCAGCAGCGCGCGCTGCTCGGCGGTGAACTCGCGCGGCACCACGTCGAACACGCACAGCGCGCCGAGCGCCGAGCCCTCGGGCGTGTGGCCCAGCGGCACCCCGGCGTACGAGAGCACGAAGGGGCCCTCCACCGGGCAGCGCAGGCGCCCGTCGGCCGCGGCGTCTTCGATGATCAGCGCGCCGGGCCCGAGAATGGTGTGCGCGCACAACGAGTGGCCCCGCGGGTGCGTCCCCAGCGTGAAGCCCGAGGCGCTCTTGCAGGTGACGTGTTCCGCGCCGACGAAGGTGAGGGCCGCCATCGGGGTGTCGCACACCTTCCGCGCCAGCCGCGTCAGCGCGTCGAAGCGCGGGTCAGGGGTGAGGTCGAGCCCCAACGCCTCCAGGCGCTGCAGCCGATCGACTTCGTCAGCTGGGAGCGGAAAGACGGCGTTCACCGGCGCGAGCGTGTGCAGCCCCAGTGCCACGTGTGAGTCCGTGTCGGATCAGCGTGTTCACCCCGACCCCCGGGGGTCTGCGCCCACCTCCGAGGTCGCGTCGGCCTTTCATTCTTGAAACGAGTGCGCCTAAAGCGCCCCCATGCGTGGGCTCCTCGGGGTGGTGGTGCTGTGCCTGGCGGCGGCGTGTGGGACGGCGCGCGATCAGTGCGCGGCGACGTGCAAGGGGTGCTGCGACCCGCGCGGCGTGTGCCAGCTCGGCACCGACGGCTACGCGTGCGGCGTGGGCCAGTGCGACGCGTGCCTCGTGGGGCAGGCGTGCATGGCGGGGTGCTCGGGCGCGGTGCAGGCCTCACAGCTGCGGCTGACGTCGGCGCGCTTCGCCAACGGCTCGGCGCAGGGCTTCTTCAACAAAGACGGGCTGCCGTTCATCGTGCTGTCCGACCTCAAGCGCACCCAGTGCCGCGACCCCAACGGAGAGGTGGATCCCGGCGAGGTGGTGTTGCTGATCAGCACCCCGACCATCACCGAGCGCGAGCCGCTGGTGCTCCTCACCCAGGGCGATGGCGGCGTCGCGCGGCGCGTGCTCGCCGGGCAGGCGAACCTCAGCTTCAACACCACGCGCATCACCGCCACGATGCGGGTGACGACGACGGGCGAGGAGCTCGAAGGCAGCCTCGACGTCCCGACGTGTGGCGTGCTGCGCTGACGGTCAGAGGTTGAAGCCCTGCAACAGCACCGCGCCGATGGAGAACAGCGCGTACGGCACCATGCCCGCCGCGGCCGCGTAGTCCTTCGCCAGCCGCTGCCCGAAGAACAGCGCCACCACGTTCACCCCGGCCAGCGCGGCGCCGAGGAAGGCGATCTCCGAGTGGCGCGTGAAGACCAGCGCCAGACAGCCGCCCGCCGAGACGATGCCGGCCAGCACCTCGAGCACGGTGATCTGGAAGAGGAGCAGCGTGCTGAAGCGCTTGAGCGGCGTCTTCGCGAAGTAGCCGCCGAGGTATTCCTTGTTCCCCTTCCAATCGAGCACCTTGTCCAGGCCCGACTGGAGAAAGAGGATGGCGAGGAAAGCCGAAGCCAGCGTCTGCGCGACCCACAACGGAAGGGAGCTCATGCGCGGTGACGGTTAGCACGCCTTTCGCGGTAGAGGCGGCCGCGTGAAGACGCTCCCGTACCTCGGCCTCGGCCTGTCCACCAACGCGCAGCTCACCGACGTGCCCCGGCCCTACGCGCTGCTCGACGCCCACCCCGGCGCGTTCGACTACGTCGAGTACTCCGCGCCGCTCGACGTCGCGCAGGCCCGCACCGAAGCGACCCTGTTCCCCGAGATGGAGCGCCGCCGCCCGCAGGTGCCGCTCGTCTACCACCCGGTGCACCTCAACCTCTTCGGCGCCGAGCTGGAGTCGAAGGACCGCCTCGCCCTCGCCGCCGCGCACGTCACCGCCGTCGGCAGCCCGTGGGTGTCGAACGACGTCGGCTGGTGGCACCACGCCGGCACCGCCCTGCCCGGGTACCTGTACGTCACGCCGCCGCTGAGCGCCGCGGGCCTCGAGCAGTGTGTGCGCCACGTGGCGCACGTGCGCGACGCCATGCCCGTGCCGCTGCTCATCGAGAACCCGGTGGTGATGACGAAGCGCGGCGACCTGCACGTGTTGGAGTTCATGTCGCGGCTCCACGCCGCCACCGGGTGCCCGCTGTTGATCGACGTCGGGCACCTGGTCAGTCACCAGCTCGCGCACGGGCTGCCGTTGGACGCGGGGCTGGAAGGCGTGCCGTGGGACCAGGTCGCGCAGCTGCACCTCGCCGGCGGCGTGGTGACCGCGGGGGGCGTGTATGCGGATGATCACCCCCAGCCGATTCGTGACGAGACGTGGGCGGTGTTCGGCGAGCTGATCAAACGCGCGAAGCGGCTGCGGGCCGTGACGTATGAGGGCGATGGCCACCCGGAGCCCGTGGCGCGGCGGGTGTTGGCGCGGCTGCGGGCGGCGATGCAGGGGCTGGGTGGTGACGGCGTTGAGCTGCTCGGTTCGGCCCCTCTCCCTGACCCTCTCCCCCGTCAGGGGAGAGGGAATGAGTGGTCGCTCTTTGACGAAGTGCACGCCACGCCCGGGCCGGAGCGCGACTTCCGCCTCGCGGTGCTGGCCGAGCGCCTCGACGCCGAAGTGCCGCTGGCGCGCGCCGCCGTCGCGCCCACCTTCGCGCAGCTCGCGCCCTTCATGAGCGGCCCCCACTTCCGCGCGTGGTTCGAAGAGGGCACCCGCTCGCTGGGCGACGCCTTCCTCCGCTGGGCCCTCACCGAGTCGCGCCGCCCGGAGCTCGCCGGCGCCGACGCGCTGGTGTCGCTCGAGCTGTGGGCGCGCACCACCTGGACCCAGGCCCGCAAGAGCAACGCCCCGCACCTCGACACCCGCTTCCCCGTCGACCTCACCGAGGCGGTGCACGCCGCCTACGCCCTCAAGCGCCACCTCCGCGGCCGCCAGCTGCTCGACGCCAGCGGGTGGGAAGGGCTGCTCCAGTGCGCGCGCCGGGCCCCGAAGACGGCGTGGGCGGTGCGGCTGACCGCCGAGGGTGCGCGCGTGGTCATCACCCCTGTCGACTGACGCGGTAGGGTCTGGGCTCTCTTGCGAAGCCTGGCCTTGATCCTCGTGGCGGTGGTGGTGAGCGCGTGCGGCGGCGGCATCAGCACGCGCCTGTGTGGTGGTCCCCGGCAGCCGTGCTGCGACGGCTCGAAGTGCAACGAAGGCGCGGTGTGCGACGGCACCTCGGTGTGCGTGGCCTGCGGCGGCGAAGGGCAGGCGTGCTGCGAGAGCGGCTGCGGCGCGGGCCTGGCCTGCACCTCGGGCGCGTGCGTCACGGCGGTGAGCTGCGACACCCCGTGCACTCTGAGCACCCAGCGCTGCACCAACAACGGCATCGAGACCTGCAGCGCGGGCGGCGCCTGCCCGGCGTGGAAGACGACCCTCGCGGTGTGCCCCGCCGGCCTGTCGTGTCAGGGCGACGGCACCACCGCCGAGTGCGTCGAGGTCTGCCCCGGCGCGTGCGTCATCGACTCGCTGCTGTGCACCACCGTCGGCCTCAAGCGCTGCGTCTCGCAAGGCCCCTGCCCCTCGCTGCTGGTGGAGCAGGACAACTCGCAGCGCCCCACCTGCCTCGCCGGCGCCGTCATCGAGCCCGAGCTGTCATGGGAGAGCCCCACCCCCGCGTACACCTCGTGGGTGGACATCGCGGGCACGCTGCTCGACAGCTACTGGCTGCTCGACGACGCGGGCAACATCGTCCACTACGCGCTCGGCCCGTGGGAATACGAGGTGCGCCCCGTCGCCGGCCGGCGCATGCGCCACCTCGCCGACTGCAACCTCGGCTCGACGCTCTACGCCGCGGGAGAGAACGGCTTCGTGCAGCGCCGCAGCGGCGGGGTGTGGACGGAAGAGACCGCCGGCAGCTCGACCTTCGTCGACATCGTCTGCGACAACTCGGGGCCCTGGGCGCTGAGCGCCGACGGCAAGCTGTGGACCCGGCGCAGCGGCGCGTGGGTCGGCTTCCCGGTCGGCGTGACGGGCCCCTGGCGGGCGGTGACGTCGCTCTTCTCGCAGCAGCAGCTCTTCGTGGTGGGCGACGGGGGCCGCGTCGCGCGCTGCGACATCTCGAGCGGCACCCCGGCCTGCGTGAGCGAGCCCAACACCAGCACCGCCGACCTCACCCGCGCGTGGGCCGACACCTACAGCGGCCTCGTCTTCGCGTCGGGGCCGAAGGTGCTGGTGCAGCGCGCGGGCATGTGGGGGCCCATTCCTACCCCCGGCGTGCAGGGCGACTTCGTCGACGTCACCGGCGTGCCCATCACCACCGGGGTCGCCGAGCCGTGGGTCGTGGCCCTCACCGACCGGGGCGAGCTCGTCACCCGCCGCGGCACCACCATCTTCGGCGTCACCACCCTGCCCTCCTCGGGCTTCAGCGCGGTGTGGGCGCCCGACGAGAACAACGTGCTGGCCACCACGCTGCTCGGCGAGCTGTGGTTCCGCGACGGCGTGCCGGGGAGCGTCACCACGCAGCGCGCCGGCCACCGCCCGATGACGGCCGACCTCACCGCGGTCACCTCGGTCGGCGACGGGCGCCTCTTCGCGGTGGGCCTGGGCGGCGCGCGCTACCGCCGGCAGAACGACACCTGGAGCCTCGACACCGTCGGCGAGGCCACCACCGTCGACCTGCTGTCCATCACCGGCAAGAGCATCGCCGAGCTCTACGCGGTGGGCGGCGGCGGCACCGTGCTGGCCCGGCGCTACGGCACCTGGTCACGCGAGGCCGCGGGGCTCACCACCGAAGACCTCAACGCCGTGGTGATGGACACCAGGCGCGTGTGGGCCGCGGGCGCGGGCGTGCTGCTCGAGAAGGACCGGGCGACGGGCGCGTGGACCAGCCTGCCGCTGCCCGAGCCGCGGCAACCCATCTTCGGCCTGGCGATGCGCACCGACGCCAGCGGTAAGGCCCTCGAGGTGGTGCTCGCCGGCGGGGGCTGCACGCTGCTGTCGTTCAACCCCGAGACGCGCGCCTTCACGCCCGGCCCCGCCTGCCCCAACGGCAGCGGCGACTTCAGCGGCGCGACGTTCCTCCCCACGGGCGAGCTGGTGGCCGTCACCTTCGCCCGCACCGCGCTGCGCCGCGCCGGCAACACGCTGGTGCCGGAGGTGGTCAATTCCGGCACGGTGTTCGACCCATTCTACGCCGTCTTCAGCGACGGCACGACGGCGTGGGCGGTGGGCGAAGGGGGCGCGCTCTTTCGGCGCTCGAGTCAGGTGTGGTCGCCGACCGCGCTCGACGTCACGCCGAGCGCCTTCTTCGGAGGGGTGAGCGACGAAGCGGGCACCTTCTTCGTCGGCTCGAGCGGCACGGTGCTGCGCCGCCGGTGAGGCTCACAGCTCGGTGATGGTGGTGCGCTGCGCCGACGCCAGCGCCGGGTGCTTCCACTGCGGGTACGTCATCTTCAGGCCGCGCGGCTCGAGGGTGACGTCGGCCGACATGATGACCAGAATGGGCGGCTTGGCCATGAGCGTCATCTGGCCGCTCCAGCCCTTGGTGTAGTACTTCGGCTCGCTGCCCGGCTGCGTCACCTGGTACACGACGGCGCTCGACTGCGACATCGAGCCCAGCACCTTGATGTCGGCCGGCTGCTGGCTCTCGAGGAACTGGCGGTTGGGCGTGCCCTTGGTGAAGACGTTGTTGAGGGCCACCTGCATGTCACGCACGCGCTGGGTGATGGTGGCGGAGACGAGCTGCTCGTTGGCCGGGTCGATCTTCCCGCGGAAGCCGCGGCGCACGCTGGCGGCGGCGGCCTCGGGCGTCTTGCCGTCGAAGGTGCGCTTGATGATGAGGTCCGCGGTGGTGGGCGGGCGGTTGAGCTTGGGCGGCAGCGTGATGTTCGGCTTGGGCTCGGGCAGCTTCGGCTTCACCACCGGCGGGCGCGGCGGCTTCACCACGTCGGTGTTGTAGCTGTTGGGGTCGAGGGGGGTGGTGCCGGGGGTCAGGGTGCCAAGGCGCGTGGGCATTGCTCCATCCTTTCAGAACTTGATGCCGACGCCCACCGTGCCCGAGGGCCGGAAGGCGGCGGCGAGACCGCTGCTGGTGCCGAAGAGCACCACGCCCGCTTCTCCGTCGAGCGTGATGATGAAGGGGCCGCCGGCGAAGACGCGCACCGAGAGGCGCGGGGTGGCCACGCCGCCGGGTGAGAAGAGCAGGCCGTTGCCGCTCCCGTCTTGCTGCAGCAGGAACACCGGGCCCAGCTCGGCGCCGAGGCCGAGCCACAGCGGGCCGAAGCGCCAGGCCCAGCGCCAGCCGACGCGCGCCTCGAGCGCCGTCTCCGAGACCGCCGCGCGCGAGGCGTGGGCCACCCCGAGGGCGAAGCTGAGTCCGGGCCCCAGCCGCGGCTCGAAGCCGATGCGCCCCGCCACCTGGGGGCCGATGCCACCGATGGAAGGCACCACCCCTGCGCCCAGCGACACCAGCCGCTCCTCGGGCCACGGCCGGTCAGAGCCGACGATGGCCTGCGCGGTGACGACGCCGCCCTTCGCCGCCACCTTGGTGGCCGCCGCCAGCAGCGTCAGCTCGTCCCAGATGACCTCGCGGCGCTGGCCCTCGGCGACCGCGATGCGCCCGCCATAGCTCATGCCGCCCTTGAAGACGCGCACCCCGTAGGTGCCGGCGGGCAGCGCAATCTCCCGCGTGGCCGGTGACGGCAGCTCGCCGATGACCTGGTCGCGCACCACGTCGGTCACCACGCCGCGCTCGGCGCCTTTGGGCAACACCAGCTGCGCGGTGGCCTTCTGCAGGCTCGCCAGCACCAGCTCGCCCTGACCCGAGAGCTTGTAGTCGTACGAGGGGTGCTGCGCGCCGACGGGCAGGAGCGTGGTGCGGGCGACGGTCTGGTCGTAGGCGTAGCGGTAGGCCTCGCCGAGCGTCACCAGCTTGTCGCCCGAGGTGTCGGCCACGCCGCGCAGGCCGGAGACGAAGTGGTGCGTGAAGATGGACCCCAGCACCTCGTTCGACTCGAGCGCCGCCTCGTCTTCGCCGCTCGACGAGATGAAGGCGTCGCCGGTGGACTGCAGGGTGTCGGTGAGCTTGAGCACGAAGGGCTGCGCCGGAGTGCCACCCTTCTCACGGAAGCCCGCGCCCGAGCGGCAGGCGTCGACCACGGTGACGCGCAGATCGCCCACCCCTGCGAGGATGCTCTTGAGCCGGGAAAAGAGGAGCACGTCGTTGCCCAGCTCGAGCCCTTCGCCGTCGGAGTGGCCGGAGAAGTAGAAGATGAGCACCACGCGGTTCTCGGGCGAGCGGTGGAGCCCGTCGGCCAGCTCCCGGGCGCGCTTGAGGGCCAGCTCGAGCTCGGTGATGGGGCGGCCCTGGAGCAGCTGCAGGTGCTCGGGCTTCACGTCGCCCAGCTCGAGCAGCACGCGCGCGAACTTGCCGGCGTCGCTCTCGGCGTAGCGCAGCGGGGGCAGGTTCCCCGAGCCGGCGTTGTGGCCGACCACGACGGCCAGGCGCACGGTCTCCGCGCGCGCCACGCCTCCGCCCAGCACCGCCATCAAGACGATCAGCCACCGCATGAGCCGCCCACTGTACCCGGCTGACCCCGGCGGCGGATCAGCCGTGCAGGAAAAGTCAGACGCCCTGCTGGAGCCGCTCGAAGGCCTGCCGGAACACCCGGGCCTCCTGCGCGCCCTGAATGACGAACTTGTTGCCGACGATGAAGGTGGGCACGGCGCTGACGCCGAGCTGCCGGGCGGCCTCGAGCCCTGCCTCCATCTCGTCACGCCAGCGGCCCGCTTCGACCTCGGCCTTCATCTCGACGGGGTCGAGCCCGGCGCTGGTGGCGCAGCCCATCAGCACCGCCCAGTCGTGGATGTCGTCGCCGTGCGACCAGTAGCGCTCGAGCACCGCGTGGTGGAACTCGAGGAGCTTGCCCCGGCTGCGCGCGTACTCGGTGCACTCGTGGGCGCGGCGCGTGGAGGGGGTAATCTCCCGCTGCTTGAGCACCAGCCCCAACGCGCGCGCCCGGGTGAAGAGCGGGTTGTCAGGGTTCGCGAGGAACTGCTTCACCCGCTCTGGCAGCGGGCTGCCTTCTTCGGGGGTGTCGGGGCGCAGCAGATAGGGGCGCCAGTCGATGGAGACCTGAAAGTCCTTCTTGAGCGTGTCGACCTCGCCGAGGCCGATGTAGCACCACGGTCAAACGTAGTCGGACCAGACGGTCATCGTGATGGGGTTCATGGCGGCCATGGTTACCGGCGGAGTCGGCGCCGGTCAATCAGGCACGACGCCCAGGTACTGCATCAGCAGCGCGACGAGGATGATCAGCCCCAGCGGCACCACCAACACCCACGGCGAGTGCCACCCGCGCCCCGACACGCTGGCCGCCGGCACCGCGCACGACTCACAGAGCACCGGGTTGGCCGTCACCACACACTTCGCGCACAGGTCGGTGCCGCAGGCGGCACAGGTGCCGGTCGAGAGTTCCTCGTGCACCGGGCACACGCGCACCCCGAGCTGCGGCGGCGCCTCGAGAGCCGCCATCGCGCGCTCGAGATCGACCCCGTGCACCAGCACCCGCGGGGTGATGACGGTGGGCATCGTCGCGCCGCCGAGCAGGTTCGCGTGGTGCTCGCCCTGCACCACGAAGTCGATGCCCTCTCCGGTGAGCAGGCTCTTCACGTGGGCGACCTCGAGGCCGCTGCTGCATTCCGTGAGGAGCACGAGGTCTTCGGCCATGGGAGCTCGATGATATAGGGCCGCCATGACTTCGAACCTCGTCATCGTGCGCCACGGGCAGAGCAGCTGGAATGAGAAGAACCTCTTCACCGGCTGGGTCGACGTCGACTTGACCACGCTGGGTGAGACCGAGGCGCGCGGGGCGGGCGAGCAGATCAAGAAGGCCGGGCTGCGCTTCGACGTGGCGCACACCTCGGTGCTCACGCGCGCGGTGCGCACGGCGAACATCGCGCTCGAGACGGCCGGGCAGGTGTGGCTGCCGGTGAACCGCACGTGGCGGCTCAACGAGCGGCACTACGGCTCGCTGCAGGGCAAGGACAAGGTCGAGATGGTCAACCAGTTCGGCGCTGATCAGGTGAAGCTGTGGCGCCGGAGCTACGACGTGCCGCCGCCCGCGGTGACTCCTGATCATGAGCACCACCCCGCGAAGGACGCCCGCTACCGCCTGCTCGCGCCCGACGCGCTGCCCGCCTCGGAGTGCCTCAAGGACGTGGTGGCCCGCGTGCTGCCCTGGTGGCACGACGCGGTGGTGCCGCAGCTGCGAGCCGGGCTCAACGTGCTGGTGGTGGCGCACGGCAACTCGCTGCGCGCGCTGATGAAGCACCTCGAGCGCATCGCCGACGACGCCATCGTCGAGGTCAACGTGCCGACCGGCATGCCGCGGCTGTACCAGTTCAAGGACGACCTCTCGCTGGCCGCCGCGCCGCGCTACCTCGACGAGGCGGCGGCGAAGGCGGGCGCCGAGGCGGTCGCGAATCAGACCAAGAAGTGATCGGAGTAAACCTCTCCCTGCGAAGCGGGGAGCGGTCGACGCGAAGCGGCGGGTGAGGGGCCCTTCCGGCCTCAGCGCTCGAGTCCGCCCCTCTCCCCAACCCTCTCCCCGCTGCGCAGGGAGAGGGAGCGCTGGTCTTGCGTTCGGGTGATCGCCAGTGCAGGCCTTGCGCGCTGGCGCTGCCCCTGCATTGATGTCCGCGCGCCTTCCGACATCCTCCTGATTCCGCGCGGTTCCCTCCCAGAAGCCTCAGAAAACCGAGGAAATACCCATGAAGAAGCGACTCCTGACAGCAGCTCTGGCCGCGGTCCTTGCCTTCGCCCCCGGCTGCAGCGGCAACGCGACGGCGGGTGGCAACTCTGCGAGTGGCTCGCTGGGCGTCAGCCGTGACGACGCGCTCCTGTATGCGGCCGACAGCGACCTCGACACGGTCTTCGTGGTCGACGCGAAAACGCAGACGGTGCTGCGCGAGGTGAAGGTCGGCCGCCAGCCCGAGAAGGTGCTCGTCGCCCCCGACGACACGGTCTACGTGACCAACCGCCTCGAGCGCAGCGTGTCCGTCATCCGCAAGGGTGACACCGAAGAATCGGCGCGCATCGCGGTGGCGGTCGAGCCGGTGGGCCTCGCGGCGTCGAGCGACGGCCGCACGCTGTACGTGGTGAACGCCACCAGCCTCACCGACTCCGACTTCGGCACGCTGATGGCCATCGACACCGGCACGCTGCAGGTGAAGTGGGAAGTGCCGGTCGGCCACGAGCCGCGCGGCATCACGCTGATGGGCGACGGCAAGGCGGCCATCGCGCTCTACAAGACGGGCGACCTGGTGATGGTCGACCTCGGCGCGGGCAAGGTCGTGAAGTCGGGCACCGGCGTCTTCGAGGCGCTCAACGCCAACACCCTGGGCATCACCACCGGCGGCGGCTCGAGCTTCGGCGGCGCGGCGCCGCGCGACGTGGGCTTCCCCAACGCGCGGGGCGTGGCCACGGCGCGCCCCATGGGCCTCGAGGCGCTCACCGCCTCGCCCGACGGCCAGCAGCTCTACGTCGCCTCGCTCATCGCCACCGACACGGTGCTCAACACCACCCCGGGCGGCGGCGTGACCGAGCCCATCCCCGGCGGGAGCTCCGGCTACGGCGGCGGCTCGTGCGGCACCACGGCGGTCGCCGCGCCCGCGATGCTCACCTTCGACGGTGAGGGCCGGCCGCAGGTCGACGACCTCACCACCTGCCAGGGCAGCAACACCAACGAGCGCCCGCCGATGCTGCTGACCAGCCCCATCCCCGAGATGCCGATTCAGGGGCCCAAGGCCATCGCGCTCGAGTCCACCGGGCGCTTCCTCTTCGTGGCCAACCACGAGTCGAACAACGTGTCGGTCATCACCACCTCGCGCGCGAAGGACACCACCAGCTTCGGCAACGCCGAGCCCGGCTTCGCCCCCAACGGCGGCTTCGGGCTGCCGACCGGCTCCGTCTCGCAGCTCGTCAGCGTCGGCGCGGGCCCCACCGGCATCGCGGTCTCCAGGGATGGCAACGCGGCGTGGGTGTTCAACCAGTTCGACCACTCTCTCTCTCGGCTCGAGTCGGTCAACGGCCGCGTGACGAACGCCGGCACCACCACCCTCACCACCCGCGAGGCGCTCTCGCCCGCCGCCGCCGCCGGTCGCCGCCTCTTCTTCAGCGCGGTCGACGGCCGCATGAACAACCCGTCGACGGGCATCAGCTGCGCGACGTGCCACCTCGAAGGGCGTGAAGACGGCCACGTGTGGAACTTCCCCGACGGCCCGCGCCAGACGCCTTCGCTCCAGGGCCGCATGCTGGCGAAGACGGCGCCCTTCCACTGGAACGGCGAGTTCAACGACCTGCTGGCCTTCATGACGCACACCGTGACCAACCGCATGGGCGGCAGCGGCGTGAGCCCGGCGATGGAAGCGCAGGTCGCGGCCTTCATCGAGTCGATGCCCAGGGCTGACAACCCGCACCGCGACACCGCGGCCGACGTGCTGCAGCGCGGCCGGGCGGCGTTCGACAAGGCCGAGTGCGGCACCTGCCACAGCTCCGAGACCTTCACCGACAACACCTTCGCCGACGTCGGCACCTACGTGAAGACCGGCCCGGTGGTGGACAACCTGTCGCTGCTCCCGCACGGCGGCCTCAACACCCCGTCGCTGCTCGGGCTGGCGCGCACCGCGCCGTACCTCCACGACGGCAGCGCGCAGACGCTCAAGGCGCGCATCCTCACCGGGAAGACGCTCGACCAGCACGGCAAGACGTCGCGCCTGTCGGACGGCGAAGTGGACGACCTGGTGGCGTACCTCAAGGCGCTCTGAGTCGAGCGTCGTCGTGACGTGAGCGGCCTCTCCGGGAAACTGGAGAGGCCGTTTTCATGCGCTGATCAGCCCGCCCACAGCACGCGCCACAGCAACCCCAGCGTGGTGGTGTAGCCCTGCATCGACGACACGATGCGGCCCTGCGAGTCGAGCACGAAGACCGTGGGGAAGGCCTCGATGTGCATCACCTGCTGGAAGTCGTCGCGCGCCAGCAACACCGGGTAGTCGACCTGCTGCGCGGCCATGTACTGCTTCACCTGCGAGACGTCTTGAAACGCGGTGGCCACCGACACCACGTTCGCGCGCTCGCCCAGCCACGCGCGCGCCCGCGAGACGTTGCCCGACTCGGCCTTGCAGACCCCGCACCACGGCGCCCACACCGCCACCACCGTCGGCTTGCCGGCGAACGAGGCGAACGACGCGCGGCCCTGCTCGAGCGTGGTGAAGGCGTAGTCCGGCGCCGGCCCACGCGGGTGGTTGCGCGTCTGAAACACACCCACCACCGTCACCAGCAGCACCAGCGCCGAGAGGTCGACCGCCCAGCGGAACGCGCGGCTGGTGCGGTACCGCTCTCTGGCTTTCGTCAGCATCAAACCCGACATCGCGCGCCCTTCTGGAGCAGACTGCGTCTCACTGTGACCGCCGACCTCGGGCAGTTTCAAACCAGTGCCTCGTATGTCAACGCGATGGCCCGCGCGCTTCAGAAGCTCGGGCAGCTCGACGCCGTCATCGCCAGGGCCGACGCCCCCACGGCGCAGATGCTGCGGGCGCCCAACGCCGCGTCGTGGTGGGGCCCCCCCGAGTCGTTCGGCATGGTGCGCGCGGTGGACGCGGTGGGCGGCGCCGAGCTGCTCCAGCAGGTGGGGCGGCTGGCGGTCTTCGAGTCGCTGTCGGCCATCGTGCGCCCGCTGGTGGGGGTGCTGCTGGCCATCTCCGGGCCGTCGCCGGCGTCGCTGCTCTCGCGCTTCGGGCAGCTCACCCAGGCCGCCATCAAGGGCGTGCACTTCGAGTGGAAGGAGACCAGCAAGCTCTCGGGCGAGCTGACCGTCACCTACCCCATCGAGGTGCCCCCGGGGTACGTGCCGCTGTGGCTGGGCGCGTTCGACTTCGTGTGGGACACCACCAAGCGGCAGGGCACCACCCGGGCCACGCACACCGGCAAGGTGCTGCACTTCGCGGTGAGCTGGAGCTGAGCTGATGCGCCTGTGCGTCTCGTACCCGCACGACGCCCGCCGGCTGGTGTTGCGCACCGCGCTCGACTGGGACCGCGACGTCGCGCCGAGTGAAGCCACCGCCACGCAGGCGTGGTTCGACCTCGACTTCCCCGGCCACACGCTCGAGCTCAAGCCGTGCCTGCGCGACGGCGCCACGCTGCGCTGGGCGAAGGGCTCGAACTACGTGCTCACCCGGCACGAGCCGAACCGCGGGCTGTGGCCGTACTTCCACGGCTCCGAGCGGGGGCACGTGAGCGACGTGCTGCGCGTCGACTACGAGGGCGAGACGCGGGCGCTGCGCGTGTACCACCCGCCCGGCTACGACGAGAACACGCTGCGCCGCTTCCCGGTGCTCTACATGCAAGACGGGAAGAACCTCTTCTTCCCCGACGAGGCGTTTCAGGGGAACGAGTGGCGCGTCGACGAGACGATGGATCGGCTCCACGGCATGAACGCGGTGCGCAAGGCCATCGTGGTGGGCGTCGCCCCGGCAGACCGCCTGAAGGACTACACGAAGCCCGGCTACGAGACCTACGGCCGCTTCCTGGCCGAGCGGCTCAAGCCGTTGGTCGACGCGCAGCTCCGCACGCTGACCGGGCCGGAAGACTCGGTGGTGATGGGCTCGTCGCTCGGTGGGGTGGCGGCGCTGCACGTCGGCTGGCGGCACGCGAAGACCTTTGGCCGCGTGGCGTGCCTGTCGAGCACCTTCGGTCACTTCGACGACCTCTTCGAGCGCATCGCCGTCGAGCCGAAGCAGCCGCTGCGCATCTACCTCGACAGCGGCTGGCCGAAGGACAACTACGAGGCGACCAACGCGATGCGGGATCTGCTGATCAGCCGCGGCTACCGGCTGGGCGACGACCTGCTGCAGTTCAGCTTTCCCGAGGGGCACCACGACGAGGCGTCGTGGGCGGGGCGCATTCATCTCCCGTTTCAGTTCTTCTTCGGGCGGGCGTGGCGCGCGCAACGCGGCGAGAGCTAGCGTCGCCGGCATGCGACGGCACCTGTCAGTCCCCCCTCGTAGAATGGCGCGCGTTCAACCTTCACGGAGGCGCGGCGTGGCGAGAGTCAGGGGACGAGACGTGTTGCTCGAGTTGATGGACGCAGTGGCGAAGCTCGACGCCACGAGCGCGGCGCACACCGAGCAACTGGAATCACTGGCCGCGGTGTCGATGCAGACGAGCGCGACGGTCACGGGGCTGTCGGGGCAGGTGCGGGGGGTGTCCGAGCAGATGCGCGGGCTGTCCGAGCAGATGCGGCTGGCGTGGAAGGCGATCGACAAGCTCGATCGAGAAATGCACGACCTGAGCGAAGGCTTCGCGCTCGCCGCCATCACCGCGCGCTCGAATCAAGACGCGGTCAAGCGGGTGGGGCAGCTGGTGCTCCAGCTCGCCGAGGGCAGCAGCTCACGCTTCGAGCGCATCGAAGGCCGGCTCGACGCCCTCGAGCGCAAGGCGGGCTGACCGACGCCGTGCTATCTGCGTCGGCCCGTGACCACCGCGCCCGTGAGCCTCGAGTCGATTCAGACGTTCGAAGGGAAGTACCCGAAGCAGCTCTGGTGGTTGTTCTTCTCCGAGATGTGGGAGCGGTTCAGCTTCTACGGCATGCGCGGAATGCTGACGATCTTCATGGTCGATCAGCTCTTCATGAACGAGAAGGTCGCCAACCTGCAGTACGGCGCGACGCAGGCCTTCGTCTACGCGTTCACCTTCGTGGGCGGGTTGTTCGCCGACAAGATCCTCGGCTTCCGCAAGTCGCTCTTCTGGGGCGGCACGCTGATGGTGGTGGGCAGCCTGATCCTCGCGATCAACCCGCAGAAGCTGTTCTTCCTCGGCATCGCCTTCAACATCGTGGGCACCGGCTTCTTCAAGCCGAACATCTCCACCATGGTGGGCTCGCTGTACAAGGAAGGCGACTCGCGGCGCGACGCGGGCTTCTCGCTCTTCTACTCGGGCATCAACGTGGGCGCGCTGCTGGGCGGCTACATCCCCGTGGCGGTGGGCAACAGCTACTCGTGGAACCTGGCCTTCGGCCTCACCGCCATCGTGATGACCATCGGGGTGATCACCTTCTCGTTCTCGCAGAAGAGCCTCGGCCCCATCGGGCTCCAGCCGGCGCAGACCTCGAAGTGGCCGGAGTACGCGACCTACCTCGGCACGCTGGCGGTGATTCCGGTGTTGATGACGATGGTCTCGAAGACCGACCTCACCGACTACTTCATGTACACCATCGGGCCCATCACCCTGCTCTACGTGGGCTGGGAGATGACGCGCTACTCGGCGGAAGAGCGCAAGAAGCTGCTCGCGGCGATGGTGTTCGTCATCTTCAGCATCATCTTCTGGGCCTTCTTCGAGCAGTCGGGCGGCTCGCTGGCGCTGTTCGCGAAGAACAACCTCGAGCCGACGAAGGTGCTGTTCTTCACCCTCGACCCCAACGGGGTGAACAACGCGGCCAACTCGTTGTTCGTCATCATCTTCGCGCCGCTGCTGGGCCTGGTGTGGGTGGCGCTAGCCACGAAGAAGCTCGAGCCCAACACGGTGGTGAAGTTCGGCCTGGGCTTCCTGTTCCTCGCGGCGGCCTTCTGGGTGTTCTTCAGCACCCGCTACTTCGCCGACGCGCGCGGCATCACCTCGCTGGGCGTGTTCACCGCGGCGTACTTCGTCATCACCTTCGGCGAGCTGTGCCTCTCGCCCATCGGGCTGTCGATCATGACCAAGCTCTCACCCAAGCCGCTGCAGGGGGTGATGATGGGCATGTGGTTCCTCGCCAGCGCCTACGGCCAGTACGTGGCGGGCCTGCTGGGCGCGGGCATGTCGAGCCCCGACGCCAACGCCACGCCCACCGACAAGCTGGTGCTGTACACCGCCGGCTACCAACAGCTGGCGATCTACGCGCTGGTGGCGGGCGTGCTGCTGCTGGCCATCTCGCCCGGCGTGCGGAAGCTGATGGGCGAGGTGAAGTGACCGCTCAGCGGCTCTCGACGAAACCGTCGGCGAGCTGCTCGGCGATCAACGCGCGCGCTTCGGCCTCGGCCTTCTCGGCGGACGCGCAGCGGCGCTCACGCTTGATGGACGTGCCGTCGTCGAGCTCGATCTCGATCTCCACCATCGTGCCGCTGGTGCGAACCTTCCACTTGCGGCCGTCGGCGGCGTTCTTCAGCTCGCGGAAGGGCGGCGCGAAGAGGTCGGGGTGGCGCTCGAGGAGGTTCGCCGAGCGCTCGAAGAGGTCGGGCGCGCTGGCGTAGTACACCTTGTCGAGCTGCGCCCAGGTGCGGGGCGTCTCGAACACGGGCACCACCGGCGACTCGAAGAGGCCGGGCGCGAGCTTCTCGCGGTGGTAGGTGCGCGCGAAGGCGATGGCTTCTTCCAGCAGCGCGGCGAGGTCGTCGGTCTTCAGCGCGCGCATGCCGATGATGGCCAGCGGGAGCTCGAGGCCACCGTTGTTGGCGAAGAGCTGGGAGAAGCCTCCGTTGCGCACCTCGGCGTCGACGCGGCTGGTGGCGTAGAGGAAGCCGTAGCCGGCGGGCAGCTCGCTGAGCGCGCTGATGCGCTCGCGCGCTGTGCGGCGATCGGCGAGGCGGGTGTCGATGCGGGCCCACGCGTCGGCCACCAGCGTGGCGCGCCTGGAGCGCTCGAGGTTCTGGCCCTTGAAGAGCGCGAGCAGGCGCGGCTCGTCGGCGTGCTGCGGCACCCAGTCGGGGTGCGCGCGGAGCTCGGCGACCACCTTGTTCCAGATGGTCTCGGCGACGGCGCGCTGGTCGGGGTCGAAGCTGGTGACCCACATCGACCACACCGACGACAGGCCGTTCTCGTCGGAGGAGGCGGCGCCGAGGCCGCGGGGGAACTCGCCGTTGAGCAGGCGCACCAGCATGCCGCGCACGAACTGGGGGAACTCACCGCGGGCGCGCGCTTCCTTGGCCAGCTCCTTCTGGAGCGACATCGGCGCGATGCCACCCGAGAGCCGGCGCGCGAGCTCGACGACCGAGAGCGTGGGGTACTGCGCTGCCCATTCGACCGCGCTGGAGTGGTTCTGACTACGCAACGCTTCGTTCAGCTCGGGGGCAGGCATCTCAGCTTGCCTATACGCCTCATCGTCAGGGCCCGTCGAGTGACGTGCAGTGAGGTGCGCTGATGTGACCGCTGATGGTGCCGGCGTCGAAGGCCACCGTGAGGTCGAAGTCGACACGCGCGCCGGGGGTGACGAGGCCGGGCGTGGCGGTGACCTCGCGGGCTCTCTCGAGCGGCGCGGAGGTGAGCTCGCCGGTGAAGTCGAAGAGCGAGACCCGTACGCCGTCGGCCCAGGTCTGCACGCCGGCGTCGGCGCGCAGGCCGGAGATGATCAACGTGCGATCGGGCGTGGGCGAGGTGGCGGTGGGGCACGCGGGGTCTCCGCCGAAGTGCGCCTCGACGTAGAGCGTGCCGTCGGGCTCGACGCCGTGCTGCGCGCGGGTGAAGGCGGCGGTGCGGGCGCCGAAGACCGCGGTGAGCTGCGTGCAGGTTTCGCAACCGGCGTCGGGGGTTCCCGCGTCGGTCCCCGAGTCCGAGGAGGCGCTGCCCGCGTCCGTCTCCTTCGTTCCGGAGTCGGAGGAGGTCGTGGGGGTCCCGCAGGCGGTGAGGGCGACGATGGCGATGGTGGAGATGATCAGGAGCACAGCTCGCATGGGCGTGGACCCTACTTCGGTGCGCGCGTCGGGCCTGAATGAGAAGCGGTCGCGCGGTGCGTGAGGCGCGGCGCTCGTCGCGGGCAGCCCCTCGACTCCGCAGCGGTCCCGGTGGCGTGGGCGCAGGAAATCGACCTCCACGGTGGATTTCTTGCGGCCACACACGAGGTAGAACCCGCCTCGTGTCGAACCTGGGTGGGGGAGAGAAGAACCTGCAGACGCTGCTGCGGTCGATGCAGCCATCGCTGCTCGAGGGCTCATGGGCCTACGTCACCGTGCCGCACGGCAAGCCCGTACCGCCAGGGCTGAACCCGCTCATGAGTTACCGGGAGCCCGAGGGTCTCTCGCTCCTCCTCGATGAGAAGGACCTCGCCACCAGCGGGCTGCGTCACGCCTTCTTCTGCCGCGGCATCTCGCTCAATGTGAATTCATCACTCTATGCAGTCGGCTTCCTCGCGGCGGTGTCCGAGGTGCTGGCCAAAGCCGCGATGAGCATCAACATCGTCTCGGCGTTCCACCGCGACTACATCTTCGTGCCCACCGCGAGGGCTGAAGAAGCGGTCGAGCTGCTCAAGAAGCTGGCCGCGAAGCGCTGATCAGCCTGCGTCGCGCGCAACCGTTTCGTGGAACACCCCTTGCTCGGGCTCGAGGGGGAACCACCCACCGGAGGCGCCACCATGAAGACCCCCTCATCCCAGGTGTTGATGATCATCGCGCCCTTCGACTACCGCGATGAGGAGCTGGTCGAGCCGCGCGACGAGCTGCGCCTCGCCGGCCACCACGTCACGCTCGCGAGCAAAGAGGCGGGCTGGTGCACCGGCGTGTCAGGCATTCGCACCGAGGCCACGCTGGCGCTGCGCGACGTGCGCTGCGACGACTACGACGCGGTGGTCTTCGTCGGCGGCAACGGCGCTCAGGTGTACTTCGAAGACCCCGACGCGCGGCGCATCGCCGTCGAGTTCGACCGCAAGGACAAGGTCATCGGCGCCATCTGCGTGGCCCCCACCATCCTCGCCAACGCCGGCGTGTTGATGGGCCGCCGCGCGACCGCCTTCCCCTCGGAGCTGCGCACGCTCGCCAAGCACGGCGCCCGCACCACCGGCGCCGACGTGTGCGTCGACGGCAACCTCGTCACCGCCAGCGGGCCGAAGTTCGCCGAGGCCTTCGGTGAGCGGCTCGTCGCGGCGCTGGCGGCGAAGCAGCACGTCGAGGCGCCCCACCCTTCAGCGCCGCAACCCGTGCGCCCGTCTGCTCCGCACGCCACGCACTGAGGCGCGCCGCTCATGGTTCGGCCCATGCACCCCCGGCCCGCTGGAGGCCGCGCCATGGAACGCTTCACCCGCTTCGAAGATCGACGCGACGCAGGCTTGCACCTCGCGCAGGCGCTGCGCCGCTACGCCCCCGAGCACCCGGTCGTCGTCGCCCTGCCCCGCGGCGGCGTGCCGGTGGCCTTCGAGGTCGCCCGCGCGCTCGACGCGCCGCTCGACCTCTGCGTGGTGCGCAAGCTGGGCGTGCCCTGGCACCCGGAGCTCGGCGTCGGGGCCGTCGCCGAGGGCGGCACGCTCTACGTCTCGCGCGAGGTGCTGGCGCAGGTCGATCTCCCGGCGCGCGAGCTCGAGGCGGTCATCACCCAGAAGCGCGCAGAAGTGGAGGCGCGGGTGAAGAAGTTCCGCGCCGCGCACCCGCGCGTGCCCATCGAGGGGCGCACCGTGATTCTGGTCGACGACGGCATCGCCACCGGCGGCACGGTGCACGCCGCGGTGCGTGCGCTGGCGGCCGAGCGCCCGAAGCGCATCGTGCTCGCCGTGCCGGTCGCCGCGCCCGACGCGGTGGCCGAGCTCAAGCCGGAGGTCGACGCGGTGGTGAGCCTGATGTTGCCCGCGGAGCTGCACGCCATCGGGCTCTGGTACGAAGACTTCACGCAGGTCACCGACGACGAGGTGCTCGAGCTGCTCGCGCGGTCGCGGGACGACCAGGCCGGGCTCCACGCCGCGTCGCACTGACTCTCTCAGGAGGAGCGCCATGCAACCTGTCCACGCCGTCGAGACCACCGTCTTTCTCCCGTCGAGCTGGTCGAAGCTCGAGGGAGATCTCCACCTCCCCGAGGGCGCGCAGGGGCTGGTCATCTTCGCGCACGGCAGCGGCAGCAGCCGCAAGAGCCCGCGCAACCGCTTCGTCGCCGACGCGCTGCACGCGCGGGGCCTGGGCACGCTGCTGTTCGATCTCCTCACCGTGTCGGAAGAGCGACAGGACGCAAGGGACGGGCGCCTGCGCTTCGACATCCCCTTCCTCGCGCGGCGGTTGATCGACGCCACCGACGAGGTGCGCGAGCACTCGGAGGTGATGAACCTGCCCATCGGCTACTTCGGCGCGAGCACCGGCGCGGCGGCGGCGTTGATGGCGGCGGCCCAGCGCCCGCACGTCATCGGCGCGGTGGTCTCGCGCGGCGGCCGCCCCGACCTCGCGGGGCCCGCGCTCGAGAACGTGCACGCCCCGACCCTGCTGGTGGTCGGCGGCGAAGACCTCGCGGTGCTCGACCTCAACGAAGACGCCATGCGGCACCTCAACTGCGAGCGGCGGTTGTCGATCGTCCGCGGCGCGACGCACCTCTTCGAAGAGCCGGGCGCGCTGGAAGAGATGGCCCAGCTCGCCGGCGCGTGGTTCCTCGAGCACCTCGGGGTGGAAGACGAGCTGTGGGCGCCCAGTTAAGAGGGGGGCATGTCCCCTGCCTTCCTCGCCCTCCTCGCGCCGTGGATCGGTCCTCACGGCGGTGTTCCCCCCTTCGACAAGGTCACCGTCGAGCTGCTCAAGCCCGCCGTCGAAGAGGGCATGAAGCAGAACCTCGCGGAGATCGACGCCATCGCCAACGACGCGAAGCCGCCGACCTTCGAGAACACCTACGCGGCGCTCGAGCGCGCGGGCCAGCCGCTGACGCGCGCGATGACGCTCTTCTCCACCTGGAGCTCGTCGAAGTCGTCGCCCGAGTTCCGCCAGGTGGAAGAGGAGCTCTCGCCGAAGCTCGCGGCGTTCTCTGATCAGATCATCCAGAACCCGAAGCTCTTCGCGCGGCTCAAGGCGGTGCACGACTCGGCCGAGGTGAAGAAGCTCACCCCCGAGCAGCAACGGCTGGTGGAGGTCACGTACACCCGCTTCGTGCGCCAGGGCGCCGCGCTCGACGACGCGCAGAAGGCCGAGCTCTCGAAGCTCAACCAGGCGCTGGCGTCGCTGTTCACGAAGTTCAGCCAGAACCAGCTCGGCGACGAAGAGAGCGACGGGCTGATCATCGAGCACGAAGCCGACCTCGCCGGCCTGTCGCCCGCGCAGATCGCCGCCGCCGCCGCCGAAGCCACCGAGCGCAAGCTGCCCGGCAAGTGGGTCATCGCCAACACGCGCTCGTCGATGGAGCCCTTCCTCACCTCGGCGTCGAACCGCGCGCTGCGCGAGAAGGCCTTCCGCATCTGGACGAAGCGCGGCGACAACGGGGGCGCGCGCGACAACAACGCCATCGCCTCGGAGATCCTCGTGCTGCGGGCGAAGCGCGCGAAGCTGCTGGGCTACCCCACGTTCGCGCACTGGCAGCTCGCCGACACGATGGCGAAGAGCCCCGAGGTGGCGATGAAGCTGATGCTCTCGGTGTGGACGCCCGCGGCCGCGCAGTTCCGCGCCGACGTCGCCGAGTGCCAGAAGATCGTCGACGCCGAGCAGGGCGGCTTTCAGCTCGAGCCGTGGGACTACCGCTACTACGCCGAGAAGCTGCGCAAGGCGAAGTACGACCTGAACCTCGAAGAAGTGAAGCCGTACCTCCAGCTCGACCACCTGCGCGAGGCGATGTTCTGGGCCGCCGACGCGCTGTACGGCCTGCAGTTCAAGAAGGTCAGCGGGCTGCCGGTCTTCCACGCGGATCAGACGGTGTACGAGGTGAAGCGCGGCGCCGAGCACGTCGGCTACTGGTACTTCGACCCCTACCAGCGCGCGGGCAAGCAGTCGGGCGCGTGGATGAGCGCGTACCGCGACCAGCACCAGCTCGACGGCGCGGTCACCACCATCGTCAGCAACAACTCGAACTTCGTGAAGCCGGGCAAGGGCGAGCCGGTGACGCTCTCGTGGGACGACGCGCGCACCATGTTCCACGAGTTCGGCCACGCGCTGCACGGCCTCAACTCGCACGTGAAGTACCCGTCGCTGTCGGGCACCAACACCACGCGCGACTTCGTGGAGCTGCCCTCGCAGTTCAACGAGAACTACCTCTCGACGCCGCAGGTCCTGAAGTTCCTCGTCAACGCGAAGGGCGAGCCGATTCCGAAGGCGCTGCTGGAGCGCATCGAGAAGGCCGCGCACTTCAACCAGGGCTTCGCGACGGCCGAGGCGCAGGCCAGCGCGCTGGTCGACATGAAGCTGCACCTCGCGGGCGAGACGAAGCTCGACATGAAGGAGTTCGAGAAGAAGGCGCTCGCGGAGATCGACATGCCGAAGCAGATGGTGATGCGCCACCGCATCCCCGCGTTCGGGCACATCTTCTCGGGCGACGGGTACGCGGCCGGCTACTACTCGTACATCTGGGCCGAGGTGCTGGAGGCCGACGTGTACGAGGCGTTCCTCGAGGCGGGCAACCCGTACGACAAGGCGACGGCGAAGCGGCTGCGCGACACCATCATGAGCGTGGGCAACACGGTCGACCCGGCCGACGCCTTCCGCAAGTTCCGCGGCCGCGACCCGAAGCCCGACGCGCTGCTGCGCAAGAAGGGCTTCGCGGTGCCGAAGTAGTCACGGCCCGAGGACGCGCGCGACCTCGTCGCCGGTCTTCGCGTCGAGGAGCAGCACCGTGCCCTCGTGTCCGACGAAGACCCGGCGCCCGTCGCTGATCACCGCGCGCGGGTTGCCGCTCTGCTCGCGGGACCAGCGGCGCTCGCCGGTCGCGGGGTCGAAGCCCTCGAGCGACGCGCCGTCGGCGGTCACCAGCACGCCGTCGACCACCGAGGCGTAGTCGGGGTTGGTGCTGCTCCCCTTGCCGCGCGGCGTCTTCCAGTTCACCCGCGCGCCGGTGTGCGAGACGAGCACCAGCTCCTTGGTGCCGTCGACCTCGCAGAAGGTGACCTGCGCGTCGCCCACCCGCAGCCCGTAGCGGCAGGACATGTCGCCCACCCGCGAGCTGGAGAACCCGCAGCGCTGCCCGGCGTCGCAGTGGAGATCCGCGTTGCGGTGACACGAGGTGGTGCCCTTCACCGGGCCCGCGGTGCCGACGTCGAAGCGCAGCACGCCGTCGAACACCGTCTGCACCAGCACCTGGCGAGGCCCCGCCGCGCAGGCCGACACCTTGAAGCCGCCGGTCTTGAAGAGGTACTTGCCCGTCGGAGCGCCGGTCGCCGCGTCGAAGAAGAACGCGCCCGTCTCGCCGGCGAAGACCACGCGGTCTCCGAGCTGGAGGATGGTGCCTTCGCTGCCCACCACCGGCGCGCGCCACGCCGGGCGCAGGGTCTGGAGCTCGACGCGGATCAGCTCCTGGCCGACCACCGCGAAGAGCGTCTGGCCTTCACCGAGCGCGAGCGCCGACGGGGAGCCGAGGCCCGCGGGTGTCGGCGCTTCGAGCGGCTTCGGCGGCGGCGGCGGCGGGCGCGGCGGCACCACCGCCTTCGGAGGCCGCACCACCGGAGGCACCACCGGCGCGCGCGTCAGCAGCGAGACCAACACGCCGGCGAGCCCCAGCGTCAGCACCACCCCGGCGACGAGCGCCACCATCAACGCCGGCTTCGCGCTCGAGGGTGACGACGGAGCCGACGCGGGCGCGCGCTCTTCGGCCAGCACCTGACGCACCGCCGCGCGGATCTGCGTCGAGCCGATGGGCGGCTGCACGGTGTTGGCCGTGCCGCAGAAGGAACACGTCACCAGCCCCGTCGCCGCGGGCAGCGGGGCACGACAATGGCTGCACAGAGAGGCGCTCACCGGTGCGGTCTTACTGCCCCGCGGGTGGCTGCCAGAGCTCGACCTTGTTGCCTTCGGGGTCGATGACCCAGCCAAACTTGCCGAACTCCGAGTCGTCGGTCTTCTCGAGTACCTGGCAGCCCTCTTCGCGCAGCACCTTCAGCAGCGCAGGGAGATCGTCGACCCGGTAGTTGATCATGAAGGGCGCCGTGCTCGGCGCGAAGTGGCCGCTGTCGGCCGCGCCGATGGACCAGATGGTCGAGCCGGGCGAAGCCCAGGTGAAGGCAGCGCCGCCCCAGGCCTGCACGTCGATGCCGAGGTGCTTCTGGTACCAGGCCCGCAGCGCGGCGGGGTCCTTCGCGTGGAAGAAGATGCCGCCGATGCCGGTGACTCGTTTCATCGCGCGGACCCTACCGTGCGACGCACGTCACTTCATCAGGCGCGGCGCGATGCTGATCTTCGCTTTGAGCGGGTGGTGATCGCTCGTGCCCTTCGGCAGCGTGCGCATCGACTCGAAGCGGATGCCGCGCGTCGCGAGGAAGCCGTCGATCGACCCCTTCGGCGCGTGCCACTTCAGGCCCGTGAGGTGCGCGAGCCGGCGCGGGTTGGCCTGGTTCGCGTCCATGCCGATGATGACCGGCAGCGGGCTCTTCTTCACGAAGGCGGCGAGGTTGCGATCGAAGTCGGGCCACAGGCGCGCGAAGCGCTTCGGCGGACGGTGCACCGAGACCATGCGCACCTTCGCGCCGTCGACGTTCACGTCGGTGAAGTTGATCCACCGCTCGAGCATCTGCGCGCCCTGCGGCTTCACCCCGACCGCGTAGCCGCGCTTGCCGGCCTTCACGCGTTCCTTGTCCCACAGCATCGCCGTGCCGGCTTGATCAGCCCGCGCCGTGTTCTGGTGCACGCCGAACTTGTCGCCGGGCCGCACCTTGCGCACGTCGGTGTTCTTCGCTTCCTGCACCATGACGACCGAAGCGTTGACGTCGCGGAGGTTCGTCTTGCGGTCGGTGAAGTCGTCGTTGACCGTGGCGATGGTGAAGGTCACGCGGTGCGGCTTCTTCGGCCCGGGGACCTGGAGCGGGGGGCAGCGGGGAATGGGACGGTTGGGGTTGGCGACTCTCATGCCCGGTTGTCGGTTTCGGGGCGTGAGAGTCGAGGGGGCGTGATGTGAAGGGGAGTTACAGATGGGGCCTGGGAGGAGGGAGCGCCAGGTTAGCGCTGGGCGTCGCGCCAGTTGTAGAGGCTCACGCGGTACTTCGTGGCGTACTTCTGCGCGAGCGCCTTCTGGGCGTCGTCGAGCATCGGCTCAGCGAGGAAGTAGGCCTGGGTGTCGAGCTCGTCGAGGCGGGCCTCGAGCGCGTCCATGCCCGGCGGCCGACCACGACGCCCGCCGCGCCCCGGAGGTCCCATCTGGTTCGTGCTCTGGCCGCTCGCGTCCATGGCGCCACCGGTGAGCGGCACCCCACCCATGCCCGTGCTCGCGCCGCCGAGGTTCTGCGCCGTCATCGCGCCCGGCGGTGGACCCTTCGCCTCGAGCTTCGCGCGGAATTCGGCGATCGTCTCGCGCGCCTTCACCTCGCGTTGATCATCGAGCTGGCTCAGCCGCGTCACCTGCGCAGGCGAGAGGCCGAGCTCATCAGCGTGGGCCAACACGGCGCTGATCGACGAGCGCTCGGCCGGCGGCGGCGGCGGTGGAGGACGCGGCGTGGTCGCACAGGCCGCCAGCACGAAGCACATCGAGAGCCACACGGATCGTTTCATGGGAGCCGCCAGGTGTACGTGTCGTCGGGGTTGCAGGTCGGGCCGAGGTTCACCAGCTCGAAGCCGCCTTCGCTGGCCACCACGCGCGCGCCGCTGCCGGGCCGCACGATGGCGTAGTTGAAGACCCCGCGCTGCGTGGGCGTGCCGGGCATGTAGAGCGGCGCGCGGGTGTGCAGGTACGTGCTGCCGCCGGTCCACGCGAGGTGCGCGGCGTCGATGCGCAGGCCGCAGAGATCCTTCTGGCGGCTCGCGGCGAGCAGCAGCCGGTTGACGGGGCCGAAGTCGTCCCACGCGCTGGAGCCCGCGCGCTCGGGGTAGCTGCCCACGTCACCCATGGTGAGCGCGCGATGATTGGCGGCAGACCACAGCACCGCCGCGCCGACCAGCCCCACGCCGAGCCGCGCCGCCTGCGCCGGCACCTCCGAGAGCGCGAGGCCGATGAAGGCGCAGGCGAGCGGCAGCAGGGGCACGATGAAGCGGAGTTCCTTGTGCGCGACGAAGAGGTGCAGCGCGAGGAACGCGGCGATGATCAGCACCAACGACCAGGCGCGCTTGAGCGACGCGATGAGGCTGATCAGCAGCGCCAGCGACACGCCGGGCATCGCCTGCCAGAGGTGCACGAAGAAGTAGCTCCACGGGGCGGTGCCCCACCCGGCCCCGCGGTTCTCGACGATGTTGAAGCGGTAGTAGACGACCGCGGAGTGGAAGAAGCCGCCGGCCTTCGCCCCGGGGACCGAATGCCAGGCCGCCGCGTCCCACAGGCCGTAGATCAACGCCCAGCCGACGAGCACGCCGAGCACCTCGAGCGTCGGCCGCCACCGCGCGCGAGGACTGGGCACGAGGCACAGCAACACCACCGCGAGGCAGACCACGCCCGACTGCAGACGCGCGAGGGTGGCCAGACCGAGCAGGCTCGCGCCGAGGATCCGCGAGCGTCGCGTGGCGTCGGGCCCGAGCACCCACGCCACGCCCCACACCAGCAGCGGCGCGGCGAGGTTCTCGCTCATCGCGCGCGGCGAGAAGTAGAGGGACAGCGCGCAGAGGCTCCAGGTGGCGGAGGCGAGCGCGGCTTCGAGTTCACGCGCGCCGAAGCTCCGCGCGAGCCGGTAGGTGCCGAGCGCGGCGAGCGCCGAGAGCGCGCTGAAGACCAGCTTCACCACCGCGATGTACGTCGCGGGCGAGTCGGCCCCGACGAGCTTGCACAGCCACAGCCACACCGCGACGAAGCCGGGCACCGCCCACGTGCGCGCGCCCTCGAGGAACTCCCACGCGACGAGGCCGTGGCCGAAGACCAGCCGGTGCGCGGGCTCGAAGGACTGGTAGATCTCGTCGGGCCAGTTGATGCCGTCGTCGGTGAAGACGATGCGCGCCTTGAGGAGGAAGCCCAGCGCGAGCGAGCCCCACAGCACGGCGCGACCCGGCGGCGTCATGGGGAGCCATGGGGAAGGCGTCGGGGGCGCGGACATGGGGGCGGGGCGTACCACCGGCCGCCGAATTCTCCACCCTCTGTGCCTGTGCTCAGATGCCGCGCATGCGCTGGCTGCTCTGCTGTCTGCTCCTCCCACTCTCTGCGCAGGCGGCCTCCGTGCTGCTCGTGCCGGTCGATGACAAGGCCCGGGTCCTCGCCGACGAGCTCGCTGATCCCTTCGGCGCCGCGAAGCTCACCGTGAAGATGGCCGGGCCCGGCTCTCCCGCCGTGACCTGCCTGGCCGACAAACCCAACCGCGACGCGTGCCTCACCGTCATCGGCGAGAAGGCCAGGGTCATCGCGGTGTTCGTCGTCAGCGGAGGTCTGAAGGGCGCGAAGGGTCCCCTCACGCTCGAGCTGCTCGCGGGCGGCAAGTCGCTCAAGAAGCAGACCACCACCGTGACCAGGGGCCGCGTGAAGCAGCAGATGAAGGGCCCCATCGCGCAGCTGCTCAAGCTGGTGCCGAAGACCGAGGCGACGCCGCCCACCACCGAGCCCGCGAAGGCCACCGTCACCCAGAAGGACCCCGAGCCGGAACCGCAGCCCGAACCAGAGCCGGTGAAGCCCGTCGTCGTCGCCGACGCGCCGAAGAAGACCGAGCCGGTGCTCACGCCGAAGCCCGCACTCGATGATCAGCTCGACCTCCGCTCCGAAGCGCCGCGCGCTGCCAAACCGAAGGTCGCCGCGTGGGTGGTGACCGGCCTCGCCGTCGTCGCCGCTGGATCCGCCGCCACCTTCGGCGGCCTCGCCATGGCCAACAAGAGCCAGCTCGAGCGCGCGCCCGACGGCGTCTCTCCTCTTACTTATGCGCAGGCGCAGGCCCTCCAGAACACGACGAACACCCAGTTCACCGTCGCGCTCGGCAGTGGCATCGGCGCAGGCGTCGCGGGCGTGGTCGCGGGAATTCTGTGGGGTGTCGAGTGAAGCGCGCATCGTGGTGGCTGGTGGTCGGGGTCTTCGGCGTGATGTCGGGCTGCACGTGTGCGCAGCTCCCTGACGCCACCTTTCAGTGCGAGCCCGATGGTTCGTGCCAGGCCGGGTTCACCTGTGGTGCTGATCAGCTCTGCCACCCCACGGCTGATCAGGACGGGGGGCACGACGCAGGGTTCCCCGATGCGGGCGAGCCCGACGCCGGCCCTGAGGACGCGGGCACTCCCGACGCGAGCGTGATGGACGCCGGCCCCGACGATGCGGGCTTCGATGCGGGTCTGCCGGATGCGGGCCTGGACGACGCCGGTCTGCCCGATGCGGGCCCCGACGACGCCGGTCTGCCTGACGCGGGCACCGACGCCGGCACCTGCGTGCCGACCGGCGCCATCGACGAGCCCGACGCGCTGGGCCTCGACGTCGACTGCGACGGCTTCGACGGCGACCTCTCGCGCGCGGTGTTCGTCGACGGCCTCAACGGCGACGACACCAACGCCGGCACGCGCCTCGCGCCGCTGAAGACGCTCGGCGCCGCGCTCACCACCGGCAAGCCGCAGCTCTACCTCTCGACCGGCACCTTCGCCGGAGACCTCACGCTCTCGACGGCCGTCGCGCTCTTCGGCGGCTACGACGCCACCACCTGGTCGCGCACCAGCACCCGCACCACGCTCGCCGGCGCCGTCGTCGCGCAACCGGCTGACGGCGGGCGCATGACCTTCGACCACCTCACCATCACCGCGTCGCAACCGGCCACCGCGGGCGAAGCCTCCATCGCCCTCACGCTGCACGGCGCGGGCGCCGGCTCGCGCATCACCGACTGTCGCCTCGTCGGAGGCCAGGGCGCTGACGGCGCGCAGGGCACCCCGGGCGCTCCCGCCGCGTCAGGCCACCCCGGCCACGCGGGCCTCACCACCGACGGCGGCGCGGGCGGCAGCGGGGCTGATTGCGGCGACGCGGGCTTCTCCCCCGACGGCTTCTCCGGCGGCACCGGTGGCGAAGACGTTCCCGGCGATGGCCTCGCCGGTGACGGCCCCGCGGGCGGCCTCGGCGGGCTGGTCACGGTGTGCACCACGCCTCCGTGCGAGGGCCTCGACGGCGGCGACGGCACCGCCGGCAGCGATGGCCTCATGTCGTCGTCGCGCCCGGCGGATCCGCCCACCTCGAGCGGCTTCGGCGCCATCGTCGGCGGCCAGTGGCAGGGCGTCAGCCTCGGCACGTGGACCCCCGCGCAGCACGGCCGCGGCGGCAGCGGCGCGGGCGGCGGCGGCGCGCTGCTCGACGGCGGCCTCGTACTCCTCGCGCGCGCGGGCGGCGGTGGTGGCGGCGGCAGCGGCGGGTGCGGCGCGCGCAGCGGCACCGCCGGTCACGCGGGCGGCGCGTCGATCGCCCTGCTCCTCATCGACAGCTCGCCCACCCTCGCCAACGTGCAGCTCGTCACCACCCAGGGCGGCAACGGCGGGCGCGGTGGCAACGCCGGAGCTCGCGGCGCGGGCGGCGCGGGCGCGGTGGGCGGCGCAGGGGAAGCCGTCGTCGAAGGCACCGCGGGCAGCGGCGGTCGCGGCGGCGCGGGCGGCCTCGGCGGTCCCGGCCGGCAGGGCCCCGGCGGCTGGGGTGGCCCGGTCATCGGCGTCTTCTGCAGCGGCTCGGCGAACCCGGTGCGCGACAACACCACCACGTGGACCGCGGGCACTCCCGGCGCCGGCGGCAACGGCGACCCGGTCGGGCAGGCGGGCGGACAGCCGCCGTCGGGGTACTCGGTCGGCTGCCCCTGACGACGGGGCACGACCTCGCCAGGTCGCCGTACGCTGATCAGACGTCGCGCGACGCAAGCACGGTGCTCGCCGGACCGCTGCACGCTGATCAGCCGCGCGAGTTTCTGTTCGCGGCATCGGGCCGCGGCTGTTCTTCGGCCACGCGCCGCGGCGTAACGCTCGTGCTCGTCCGGCCGACTGATCAACCGCGGCAGGAAGCCGCCTCCACACGAGGTCAGACGGCACCACACGACCGCGACAGACCCGGCCCCTCCCGGTACGTGTCAGCCGCTTCGCGTGGCTCACGATCTGCATCGAGGCCGCGACTCACCATGGAAGTGCTCGACGCCACCGCGCGCTATCCGTTCTCGTCTGCCCTGCGCACGGCGCCCAGCACCGACGCGCGGGCAGCGGCCCTCGAGGCGCTGCGCGTGGCGTGCGGCGCGCACACCCTCGCGCTCGGCTCGCGCGCCGAGGCGCAGCAGGCCGGGTGGCAGGTGCCGGTGTCGGAGGACACGGTGCTGTTCGGCTGCGGGCCCTGCGACGTGCATCGGCTCGCGCAGCTGGTTCCGGTGGCGCGGTTGATCGTCGAAGGCGCGCGGCGCGACGAAGAGACGCTGCGTCTCGCGCGACGCCTCGAACAATCGCGCGAGCTGGCGGCGCTGGTCAGCCACCTGCTCGACCCGCATGACCACCTCACCATCGAGCACCTCGCCACCACCGCGCTGGCTCGCATTCTGTCGGTCGACGCCTGCGCGCTGCTGGTGGTCGGCGAGCGCGGCCAGTGGGAGCTCCGGCTACCCCAGCGCCAGTTCACCGAGCGCGGGCTGGGAGAGGTCGAGGGCTCGCCGCTCGAGGCGCTGCTCAAGAACGAGTGCTCGGCCTTCGAGTTCCGCATGTCGAGCTGGCCGACGCCCGTGACCGAGCGGCTGGAGGCGCTGGGCTTCGAGCGCGCCGCGGCCTTCCCCCTGCGCACCGGCACCGAAGGCCCGGCGATGGGCGTGCTGCTCGCGCTGTGGACCGGCGGGCGCTCGCTCGACGACGAGGCGCGGCAGACCGCCAACCAGGCCGCGACGATGATCGCCCTCGCGCTCGAGCGCCTCGCCGCGCAACAGGCCCTGCAGGCGCGCACCGAAGAGGCGCTCGAGGCGTCGCGGGTGAAGTCGCAGTTCCTCGCCACCATGAGCCACGAGATCCGCACGCCGCTCAACGGCATCCTCGGGCTGACCCGGCTGGTGCTCGAGACCGCCGCGCCCGAGGCGCAGGCCGACCTCCTCACCGTGCACGCCTCGGCGCAGCACCTGCTCGCGGTGGTCAACGACATCCTCGACCTGGCGAAGGTCGAGTCGGGGCGCCTGCAGCTCGTGACCGAGCCGTGGACGGTGCGCGAGGTGCTGACCCAGGCCACGCGCGGGCAACAGGTCAGCGCCCAGGCGCGCGGGCTGGCGCTGACGGTCGACGTCGACCCCGCCGTGCCCGAGGTGCTGCTCGGCGACGCGATGCGGGTGACGCAGGTGCTGACCAACCTGGTGGCCAACGCGGTGAAGTTCACCGAGCGCGGCGCGGTGCAGGTGCGCGTCGATGCCACCGACGACGAGGTGCTGGTGAAGGTGCACGACACCGGCATCGGCATCGCGCCCTCGCAGCTCGAGGCCGTCTTCGAGGCCTTCCGCCAGGCCGACGGCGGGCACGATCGCCGCTTCGGCGGCACCGGCCTCGGCCTCACCATCAGCCGCTACCTCGCGCGGCACATGGGCGGCGACCTCACCGTGCACAGCACGCTCGGCCAGGGCAGCACCTTCACCTTCCGCTTCCCCCTGCGGGTCGCGCGGCAGTCGACACCGTCGTCAGCGACCCTGCGCCTCACCCCGCTCCCGAGCGAGGCGCCGCTGCGGGTGCTGCTCGCCGAAGACAACCCGGTCAACGCGCGCGTGGCGATGCGGCTGCTCGAGCGGCTGGGCCACGAGGCGGTGCACGTCACCAACGGCGCCCTCGCCGTCGCCGCGCTCGAGGCGTTGCCCTTCGACGTGGTGTTGATGGACCTGCAGATGCCCGAGATGGACGGCCTCGCCGCGACCCAGGCGATCCGCGCGCGCGAGAAGACCCGGGGCGGCCACGTGTCGATCATCGCCCTCACCGCCAACGCCATGCAGGGCGACGAGGCGCTGTGTCGCGACGCGGGCATGGACGACTACCTCGCCAAGCCGATCCACTTCGAGCACTTCGAGGCGAAGCTGCAGGCCGTCAGAGCCCTGACACGAGTCATGACTCACCGCTGACCCCGGGCGGTACGGCCCAAGTCCCCGGTCGCGCTGATCCAGTTCGCGCGGCACATGCGTTGCTCAGGTCGGCCGCCATGCCCAGAACCGTGATGGTCGTCGATGACAGCCCCAGCCTCCGCTCGGTGGTGAAGCTCGCGCTCAACACCGCCTCGTTCGACGTGGTCGAGGCCGGCGACGGGCAGGAAGCGCTCGACAAGCTCGGGGCCCACGCGGCGGTGAAGCTGATCATCTGCGACGTGAACATGCCGCGCATGGACGGGCTGACCTTCGTGCGCAAGCTCAAGGCGATGCCCACCCACAAGTTCATGCCGGTGGTGATGCTGACCACCGAAGCGAAGGCCGACCTGGTCGCCGAGGGCAAGGCCGCGGGCGCCAAGGCGTGGATGGTGAAGCCCTTCCAGCCCGAGCAGTTGATCTCCGTCGTCAACCAGCTCCTCGGGCCCTGAGCATGTTGACCATCACCACCGAGGGCACGCGGCTGCGGCTGGCGGGCGAGCTCGACATCTACGCCATGGCCGATCTGCACGGGCACCTCCAGCAGCGGCTGGCGGCGGGCGGTCTCACCGCGCTCGATCTCGCGAAGGTCGAGCGCATCGACGGCGCCGGCGTGCAGTTGTTGTGGTGGCTGCGCGGGCAGCTCGAGCACCACGGGGTCGCGCTGGCGCTCGAGAACCTCGCTGGCCCGGTGCGTGACGCCTTGAAGTTCGTTCGCTTTCCCGGGGTCGCCTCATGAGCCTGCCCGTCGACGCGTTGCGCGGCACCTTCCTCGAAGAGGCCCGCGAGCTGCTCGCGCAGATGCAGGGGGCGCTGGTGGAGTTCGAGACCTCGGGTGATCACTCCGACACGGTGCGCTCGGTCTTCCGCGCGGCGCACACCATCAAGGGCTCGGCCGGCCTCTTCGGCCTGCAGAAGCTGGTGCGCTTCGCCCACGTGGTCGAGACGCTGCTGGAGACGCTGCGGTCCGACTCGACGAAGCTCACGCCCGCCATCGCCGCGGTGCTGATGGAGGCGCACGACGAGTTCGATCGCTGCCTCGAGGCCATCGAGGCCGGCGCCGAGCGCGACGCCTCGAACGTGCTGGTCGAGCGGCTCAACGGGCTGTCACCCAGCTCGGGGGCGCCGGTCGCCGCGCCGGTCGCGAAGCCGCAGGGCGACGGACCCCGGGCGTGGCGGCTCACGGTGCGCTTCGGCGCCAACACCTTCCGCGACGGCTTCGACCCGCTCTCGCTGCTGCGCTTCCTCGAGCAGCTCGGCACGGTGGAGCACGTCACGGTGGACCCCGCGGCCATTCCCGCTGACGCGAGCTTCGACCCCGAGACCTGCTACCTCGGCGTGTCGGTGGACCTCACCAGCGACGCCGGCCGCGCGCGCATCGAGGCGAGCCTCGACTTCGTGCGTGACGGCAGCGACATCTCGCTCGTCGAGCGCACCTCGGACGCCGCGCCCGTCGCCGCGCCGGTCAAGGCGCGCGTCGAGGCGAAGCACGAGGACAAGAAGCCCCACGACGAGAAGAAGCACGACGACGCCGCGCCGGTGGTGGCCGATCGCCTGGTGAAGGTGCCGGCGATGCGGCTCGACACGCTGGTCGACATGGTCAGCGAGCTGGTCATCGCGGGCGCCACCGCCGGCGTGCACGCCACGCGCACCGGAGACCGCCCCACCATCGAGGCCTTCGCGTCGATTCAGAAGCTGGTGGCCGGCATTCGCGACACCGCGCTCGGCCTGCGCATGGTGCAGATCGGCGAGACGTTCAACCGCTTCCGCCGGGTGATCCGCGAGGTCTCGGCGACGCTCGGCAAGGAAGTGGAGGTCGAGATCAAGGGCGGCGACACCGAGCTCGACAAGGCGATGGTCGAGCGGCTGGCTGATCCGCTGCTCCACATCGTGCGCAACGCCATCGACCACGGGCTCGAGCTGCCGGCGGTGCGCGAGGGTCGCGGCAAGCCGCGAGCGGGCAAGCTGTGGCTGGAGGCCTTCCACCAGGGCGGGCAGATCGTCATCGACGTGCGCGACGACGGCGCGGGGCTGAACCGCGAGAAGATCCGCCGCAAGGCCATCGAGAAGGGCCTCGTCTCGCCGCAGGCCGAGCTCACCGATGAGCAGGTGGACGACCTCATCTTCCTCCCCGGGTTCTCGTCGGCCGACCAGGTCACCGACGTCAGCGGCCGCGGGGTGGGCATGGACGTGGTGCGCCGGAGCATCGATCAGCTCCGCGGCGGCGTGGAGGTGCTCTCGAAGGAAGGGCAAGGCACCACCATTCGGCTCCGGCTGCCGCTGACGCTGGCGATCATCGACGGCTTCCTGCTGGCGGTCGGCGAGGCACACTTCGTGGTGCCGTCGAAGTTGATCCGCGAGTGCCTCGACTTCGCGTCGCTGCTCGACTCGGCCGAGAACCACCGACTCAAGCTGCGCGGTGAGGCCGTGCCCTTCGTGCGGCTGCGTGAGCTGTTCGAGCTGCCGCCCGCCACGCTGCGCCGCGAGAGCGTGGTGATCATCGAGTACGGCGATCGCAAGGTCGGCATCGTGGTCGACCGCCTGCTCGGCGTCTCCCAGACCGTCATCAAGCCGCTGGGCCCGCTGTTCAAGAAGTACGAGGGCATCGGCGGGAGCACCATTCTCGGCTCGGGTGAAGTGGCGCTGATCATCGACGTGCCGCAGTTGATGCGGCTGGCGTCGAACCAGAAGCCGGCCCGGGTTCAGTCACGCAGGTCGGATGCGCAAACGCAGACACTCGGGGGCATCGCATGAAGCTGACCATCGGAAACAAGCTCTCAGGGCTGGTCGTCACCGCACTCCTCGGCTTCGTGGTGGCGGTCGGGGTGTTGATGTACGAGATGTCGCGCGTCTACGCGGCGGCGAACTTCACCAACGTGAGCGTCGTGCCGAGCATGGTCGTCCTGCAGCAGATCTCGGCCCGCCATGGCGCCGTGCGACTGCGCCTCTGGCAGCACATCGGCGCCCCGACCGAGAAGGAGATGGTGGCTCTCGACGCGCAGATGGTCACGCTGCGAAAGGAACTCGAAGAGCGCTACCAGAAGTACGAGAAGGAACTCGTCGCCGACCCCAAGGACCTGGAACTGCTGAAGGCCGAGTGGGACGCCCTCAGGCGCTACGACGAGCTCCGCGAACGCGTGCTGGTGTTGTCGCGGCGTCACCAGAAGGAGGCCGCACGAGAGTTGATCACCGCCAACCTCGCCATCGCCGGTCGCTCAGTCGAGGCGATCGACGAGCACATCAAGTACAACACTGAGTTGAGCAACACTGCGGCGGCCGAAGCAGCGAAGTCCCGCGATCAGGCCTACGTCACCAGCCTCGTCGTCAGCGCGGTGGCGTTGTTGGTGCTCGCGGCGCTGGGCTTCCTCATCACGCGGAATCTACGGCGACAGCTCGGTGGTGAGCCTGACGACGCGGCCAACATCGCCAAGTCGATCGCCAGCGGTGACCTCACCATCGAAGTGAAGGTGGCCGAGGGTGACTCGACCAGCATGATGGCCCAGTTCAAGGCGATGACCGCCAAGCTCAGCGACATCATGGCCAGCGTGCGCAGCACCGCCGACGCGCTCGCCTCTTCTTCCGAAGAGCTCAACGCCAGCGCCGAGTCCGTCAGCCAGGCCTCCACCGAGCAGTCCGCCAGCGCCGAAGAGACCAGCGCCTCGATGGAGCAGATGAACGCCTCCATCGCCAAGAACAACGAGAACGCCCGCCTCACCGGCGACATCGCCAGCAAGTCGTCGAAGGAAGCGGGAGAAGGCGGCTCGGCCGTGCGTGAGACCGTCACCGCGATGAAGGCCATCGCCACCAAGATCTCCGTCATCGACGACATCGCCTACCAGACCAACCTCCTCGCCCTGAACGCCGCCATCGAAGCGGGCCGCGCCGGCGAACACGGCAACGGCTTCGCGGTCGTCGCCGCCGAAGTGCGCAAGCTCGCCGAGCGCAGTCAGGTCGCCGCCGAGGAGATCTCCCAGCTCGCGCGCAGCTCGGTGGGCCTCGCGGAGCGCGCCGGCACGCTGCTCGACACCATCGTGCCGTCGATTCAGAAGACCGCGTCGCTGGTGCAGGAGATCAGCGCCGCGACGGTGGAGCAGAGCACCGGCGTCTCGCAGACGACCACCGCGCTCACCCAGGTCACCCAGGGCATTCAGCAGAACGCCGCCGCCGCGGAGGAGCTCTCGGCCACCGCGCGTGAAGTCAGCGAACGCGCCCAGCGCCTGCAGAGCGACGTCGCCTACTTCAAGGTGAAGCCCGGCGCGCAGCAGACCTTCACCCCGCCGCCCGCGCGCCCGGCGCACAAGCCGCGCCCTGCCACCACGCGCGTGCCCGCGCCGCCTGCGCACGTGCCGGCCGCCGCGCACACCCCGCCGATGACGCCCATCGACGAAGCCGCCTTCCTCAAGTTCTGAACAGGACCCTCGCCCATGCATGCCCCACAGCAGTCGGTCGCCGGATCAACCCACACCGCCAACGCCGCCGCGCGCGGCCTGGAGAAGTTCCTCACCTTTCGCGTCGGCACCGAGACCTACGCGATGCCCATCTCGAGCATCCGCGAGGTGCTGCAGTTCGAGCAGATCACCACGGTGCCGATGACGCCCAACTTCGTGCGCGGGGTGCTGAACCTCCGCGGCTCGGTGGTGCCGGTCATCGACCTCGCGGTGCGCTTCGATCGCCCGAGCATCGAGGCCAGTCGCCGCACCTGCGTGGTGATCATCGAGGTGCGCCACGAGCACGAGGTGGTGGTGGTGGGCGTGCTGGTGGATCAGGTCAACGAGGTGGTGGGGCTCGACCAGAGCACCATCGAGAAGGCGCCGACCTTCGGCTCGTCGGTGCGCGCCGACTTCGTGCGCGGCGTGGGGAGCATCAACGGCCGCTTCGTGGTGGTGCTCGATGTCAGCCGCGTGCTGAGCGTCGAGGAGCTGGCCTCGCTGTCGGGCATTGGACAGGGCGGTGCTTGAGGTCGCAGCGCCCACGATGGGCGACCGCGAGCTGACCGGCTTCGCCACGCTCTTCGAGCGGCACACCGGCATCCGCTACCGGCCCGAGAAGCGCGGCCTGCTGGTGTCGCGGTTGGTGGGGCGGCTCCGCGCGCGCGGCCTCGCCGACTTCGCGAGCTACCTGAAGCTGCTGGAGAACCCCACCGAGCGCGCCGAGCTGATGCGGCTCATCGACGTGCTCACCACGCACGAGACCTTCTTCTGGCGCGAGCCCAGCCACTTCGAGTTCCTCGAGGACTGGCTCGACGCGCTGCCCGGCCGCCCCCAGAAGCTGCGGGTGTGGAGCGCGGCGTCGTCGACGGGCGAAGAGGGCTACACGCTGGCGATGACGCTGGCCGGCAAGCTGCCGCTGGGGAGCTTCGAGGTGGTGGGCACCGACGTCTCGCCCGGCGTGGTGCAGACCGCCACCCAGGGGCTCTACCCGCTGGGCCGCGCGCAGCACATTCCCGACGCGGCGAAGCAGCGGTGGTGCCGCAAGGGCGCGGGCGAATACGACGGCACCTTCCTCATCGCCAGGGAGCTGCGCGCGCACGTGAAGTTCAGCGTGGCGAACCTGATGGTGCCGCAACCGACGTTGGGGAAGTTCCACGTCGCGTTCCTGCGCAACGTCCTCATCTACTTCCGGCCTGATCAGCAGCGGAACGTGGTGCGCAACGTGGTGGATCGGCTGATCCCCGGGGGGTTGTTGATCGTCGGTCACAGTGAGAGCGCGACCAACGCGCACCCGAGGCTGCAGGTCGTCGTACCGAGCGTGTATCGACTGGGGGAGTGAGGCATGGGACGGATCGGCACGATGATCATCGACGACAGCGCCACGGTGCGGCTGGCGCTCCGGCAGGTGCTGGAGGCGCAGCCCGACATCGAGGTGCTCGACACCGCGATGGACCCGCTGTTCGCGCTCGGGAAGATGAACAAGCACTGGCCCGACGTGGTGGTGCTCGACCTCGAGATGCCGCGCATGGACGGGCTCGCGTTCCTCCGCCGCTTGATGGCGCTGCGGCCGACGCCGGTCATCATCTGCAGCTCGCTGACGGCGCGCGGCACCGAGACGGCGATGCAGGCCCTGTCGGCCGGCGCGCTCGCGGTGTTCAGCAAGGAAGACCTCGGCATCGGCGGTCAGGGCCAGGTGCACGGCGCGGCGCTGGTGCAGGCGGTGCGCGCGGCGGCCAAGGCTCAACTGCGACCCGCGAAGGGGCTCCCGCATGCCCCGGTGCCGGCCACGCCCGCGGCGCCGACGCTGACCATCACCACCGAGCGCGTGGTGGCCATCGGCACCTCGACCGGCGGCACCCAGGCGCTGGAATACGTGCTGCCGAAGCTGCCGCGCACCTGCCCCGGCATTCTGGTGGTGCAACACATGCCTCCGAAGTTCACCACCGCCTTCGCGTCGCGCCTCGACGGGCTGTGCGAGGTCGAGGTGCTCGAGGCGCAAGGTGGTGAGCGCGTCATTCCCGGCCGGGTGATCATCGCACCCGGCGGCCGCCACCTCACCGTGCGCCGCGAGGGCGCGTACTACGTCGCCGCGGTGCTCGACGCGCCGCCCGTCAACCGCCACTGCCCGAGCGTCGATGTGTTGTTCCGCGCAGTGGCGAAGGCCGCGGGTCGCAACGCCACCGGCTTTCTGCTGACGGGCATGGGTGACGACGGCGCGCGCGGGCTGCTCGAGATGCGCACCGCGGGCGCCCATACGTTCGCGCAGGACGAGGCGTCGTCAGTGGTGTTCGGCATGCCGAAGGAAGCCATCGCCCTCGGCGCGGCGGAGCACGTCGTCGGACTCGATCGCGTGCCGCGCGCCATCTGCGGCGCGGGCTGATCCGCGGGGCGTCGCGCCTCGGCTGATCAACGCCGCAAGTCATGAGTGACGCACGCGCGAGGCGACTGACCCACCTGCTGGAGCAACAAGTACTCGCATCTGGGGCGCCCCACGACGGCACGTGGGTTGCTGACGGGACCGCAAGAACTGCGCGACCTTCGTCGGCACAAAGCAGGAAGCACCATGAAACTGACTGTCGGACAGAAACTTGGAGTGCTCGTTGCCTCGGCGGTGAGCGGCCTGATCATCCTCGGTGGCGTGTTGATGTTCGAGATGGTCCGCGTGTACGAGGCGGCGAGCTTCACCAGCGTCAACTCGATGCCCAGCCTGGTGGTGCTGCAGCAGCTCTCGTCGCGCATGGGCGATCAACGCGCGATGTTGTGGCAGCACGTGGCGGTCGATGACCCGAAGGCGATGGCGGCGATCGAAGAGAAGCTCGTGAAGACGCGCGCCGAGATGGAAGAGCGCCTCGTGAAGTACGACAAGGCGCTGGCCTACAACGACCGCGATCGCCAACTGCTGCGCGCCGAGTGGGACGCGCTCAAGCGCTACGACCAGCTCCGCGAGAACGGCTTCGCGCTGTCGCGGCAGGGCAAGAAGGCGCAGGCCCGCGAGCTGTACCTCGCCGCCGCGCCGCTGGTGAAGGAAGTGTGGGGCGCCTTCGGAGAGCACGTCGAGTACAACGTCGAGCTGGCGACCAACGCGACGAAGGCCGCCGCGGCGACGCGCGAGACGGCGTCCACCACGGGCCTCGTGGTCGGCGTCGGCACCGTCGCCCTCATGGCGCTGCTCGGCTTCTTCATCGCGCGGAACCTCCGCCGTCAGCTCGGTGGCGAGCCCGAGGAGGCGGTGGCCATCGCGCAGTCGATCGCCGCGGGTGACCTCACCATCGAGGTGAAGGTCGCCGACGGTGACTCCAGCAGCATGATGGCGTCGTTCAAGGCCATGGCCACGAAGCTGAGCGAAGTGATGGCCAGCGTGCGCAGCACCGCCGACGCGCTCGCTTCGTCTTCGGAAGAGCTCAACGCCAGCGCGGAGTCGGTCAGCCAGGCTTCCACCGAGCAGTCCGCGTCGGCCGAGGAGACCAGCGCGTCGATGGAGCAGATGAACGCCTCCATCGCCAAGAACAACGAGAACGCGCGCCTCACCGGCGACCTCGCCACCAAGTCTTCGAAGGAGGCCTCGGATGGTGGCGCCGCCGTCCGCGAGACCGTCACCGCGATGAAGGCCATCGCGACGAAGATCTCCGTCATCGACGACATCGCGTACCAGACCAACCTCCTCGCGCTGAACGCCGCCATCGAGGCCGGTCGCGCGGGCGAGCATGGCAATGGCTTCGCCGTCGTCGCTGCGGAAGTTCGCAAGCTGGCCGAGCGCAGCCAGGTCGCTGCCGAGGAGATCTCTCAGCTCGCGCGCAGCTCGGTCGGGCTGGCGGAGCGCGCGGGTGGGTTGCTCGACACCATCGTGCCGTCGATTCAGAAGACCGCGTCGCTGGTGCAGGAGATCAGCGCCGCGACGGTCGAGCAGAGTACTGGTGTCTCGCAGACCACCACGGCGCTCACGCAGGTGACGCAGGGCATTCAGCAGAACGCCGCTGCGGCGGAGGAGCTGTCGGCGACGGCTCGTGAGGTCAGCGACCGCGCGCAGCGGCTGCAGAGCGACGTTGCCTATTTCAAGGTGAAGCCGGGGGCGCAGCAGGTGTTCGCGGCGGCGCCTCCGCCGCCTGCGCTGCCGCGGAGGTCGAAGCCTGCTCCTCGAGCGTCGTCGGTGTCGATGCCTCCGCCCGGACCGATGGAGCCCATTGATGAGGCGGCGTTTTTGAAGTTCTGAGGTGGGTGCGCGCGCCATCTCGCTGCACACGTCGAGCTCGCCGGTGCGCACCGCGGTGCCGGTCGGCCCACACCACGCGCGCGTCGGCCGTCACCACGAAGACCTCTTCGGGCGAGCCTTCCACCCACCGCAACAAGCCCCAGCTCAGCGGCCATGGACCTGCGGGATGCCCGTTCCGCGTCGCGGAAGCACGGCGGGTCTCGGCTACCCTCGGCCGGCGATGTGGCGTGGAAGGCTGATCACCCTGCTGGCGTGCTGCGTGTGGTTGGTGGTGTGGCCGCCCGCGGCCGAGCCCTTTCACGAGCCGAAGCGCTGGCTGTTCGCCGTGGCCGCGGCGGTCGCGCTGGCGTCGCCCTGGCGGTGGACCGCGCTGCCGTTGATCGTCGTGTGCTCGCTGCGTCCCCAGGTGGAGTGGGTCGCCTTCGCCTGGGCGATGGCCGCGTTCCCCGCGGTGAAGTGGTGGCGGCCGCTCGAGGCGCTGACGTGGGCCGGCGTGCTCGTCGCGGCGGTGGTGGGGCTGCAGGCGTGGGGCGTCGATCCCTTCGCGGGCTTCGGACCGGCGGCGCTCACGCCGCGGCTGGCGCGCTACGGCACGCTCGGCAACCCTGACTTCGTCGCGTCGGTGTTGGTGCCGCTGGGGGTGCTCAGCCTGGGCGTGACGCGGTGGCGCTGGCGCACGGTGCTCATCGCCCTCGGCGTCGCGCTCACCGGGAGCCTCGCCGCCGTGCTGGGTGTCGCCGCGGCCGCGGTGGCGCTGGTGGCCCGCCGTTTCACCATCGCCTCGTGGCCGGTGCTGATCAGCGCGGTGCTGATCACCTGCGCGCCGTTGATCCACCGCGACCTCACGCGAGCGATGCAAGGCCGGGTGTACCTGGTGCAGGTCGCGCTGCCGCACGCGCTCGACGCGCCGCTGCTCGGTGGCGGCCCCATCGTCGAGCGCTGGCCGCAGTGGGAGCTCGAGCACTGGCAGGCCCGCTGCGCCGACGCCGCCTGTGTCGAGGCGCACCCCGACGGGCGCTTCGCAGGCCGGCAAGATCATCTCCACGCCGACTGGCTCGAGCTGTGGCTGACGCGCGGGCTGCTGGGCGTGTTGGCCTTCGGGCTCGCGCTGGCGGCGCCGCTCTCCGCTGCATGGAAGAGGGCCGATGCGCTGGTGTTCGCCGCCCTCGTCGCCGCGCTCAGTCGCGCGCTGGTCGACTTCCCGCTCGAAAGGCCCGCCGACCTGTGTCTTCTTGCCGTGGTTTCCGCCCTCGCCCTCCTCCCGGAGTCACCATGCGCACCCTCGCCCTCGTCGTGAGCCTCGCTTCTCTCAGCGCCGCCGCGCAGGGCTGGGAGAAGCGCGCGACCGAGTACCGGCAGAAGCTCGACGCCGAGCGCAAGAAGCTGGGCCTCGACAGGAAGGGGCAGACCTTCCCCACGCCCGAGGTGAAGTTCGTCGGCACCGCCGCGGGTGATGGGCTGCTGGGCGTGTTGTGCCCCGGCGAGGCGCTGGTGGTGACGCTCGACGGCGTGCCCCCGAAGTCGCTCGTCACCGCCAACCGCGACGACGTCGAGCTCAGCAAGGAGACGTGGGCCGGCAACAAGTGGACCGGCACCCTCACCGCGAAGAAGGGCGCAGCGCCCGGCGCGTTCTCGCTCGTCGCCGTGTACGCCACGTCGGGCCGCGAGGCGTGGTCGTCGAGCTACCTGCTGGGCTGCAAGCGCACGCTGGCGGTGGTGGTGGACGACATGACGCTCACCCTGCCCCTCGACCTGCGGGGCCTGCGCCAGCGCGCCACCGGAGAGTGGAAGAAGGCGGGCAAGGTCAGCGGCTCGCGTACCTATGACGTGAGCGTGTCCGAAGGCGCGCTGCGGCTCACCGCTGAGCAGACCGACGCCGACATGCAGCGGCTCAGCCAGGCGATGACCACCGCGATGCAGTCTCCGAAGGCGCAGGCGCTCGACAAGCGCTTCGAAGCGGCGATGAAGAAGCTCGACGCGTGCAGCAAGACGCCCGCCACCATGGGCCCGTGCATGGAGAAGGTGCAGCCCGAGATTCAGCAGATCACCACCGAGCGCGAGGCGATCAACGCCGACCTCGAGCGCGCCTCGGCCCCTCCCTTCGGCTGCAACACGCTCGACGTGTCGCGCCTCGACGACGAGAGCGACGCGGAAGGCTGCGCCGGCCACCGCAACCCCGAGCGCGTCAAGCTGAAGGCCACCTGGAACTGACATGCCCACGATGACCCCCACGTCTCTGCAGATCCCCGTCTCGCGCCTCCTGGAGGACGAGCAGTACGACCTCAAGCTCGAGCTCATCGAAGGCCGCGACGGGCTCGACCACCCGGTGAGCAGCAGCCGCATTCAGAAGCCGGGGTTGGCGCTGACCGGCTTCACCGAGCACCTCCACACCGAGCGCGTGCAGGTCTTCGGCAACACCGAGATCAGCTACCTGCGCACCCTCACCGAGGAGCAGCAGAGCGCGGTGCTCTCGAAGCTGTTCGACAGCAAGCTGGCCTGCGTGGTGGTGACCAAGGGCCTCGAGATCCCCACGCCGCTGCTCGAGGGGTGCCGGCGCTCGCGGCTGGCGTTGATGCGCACGCCGTTGATCAGCTCGGCCTTCATCTCGCAGGTGCAGTCGTTCCTCGAAGAGGCGCTCACCGCCACCGGCAGCCTGCACGGCGTGTTGATCGACGTGTTCGGCGTGGGCGTGCTGCTGCTGGGCAAGTCGGGCATCGGCAAGTCGGAGATCGCCCTCGACCTCATCATGCGCGGCCACCGCCTGGTCGCCGACGACATCGTCAACCTCACGCGCAAGGCGGCCGACGTGTACGGCCACGGCAACGACCTCATCCAGCACCACATGGAGATCCGCGGCCTCGGCATTCTCAACATCAAGGACCTGTTCGGCGTGGCCTCGGTGCGCGACCGCAAGAAGATCGAGCTGATCATCGAGCTGGTGGAGTGGGCGCCGTCGGCGGAATACGACCGGCTCGGGCTCGACGAGAAGGTGATGCCGCTGGTGGGCGTCGAGGCGCCCCTGTCCGTCGTGCCGGTGCGCCCGGGCCGCAACATGACCACCATCGTCGAAGTGGCCGCGCGCAACCACCTGCTGAAGTTGAGGGGGCACCACTCGGCGCAGGAGTTCGCCGAGAAGCTCACCCGCGCCATCAGCAACAGCGAGGGCCGCACCCCGCTGGGCACCCCCGTCGCGCGTCGCCACGACGAAGAGGAGGTCGAGTGAAGAGCATCCTCGTCATCACCGGCATGTCGGGCTCGGGCAAGACGACGGCCATCCGCGCGCTCGAGGACGCGGGGTGGTTCTGCATCGACAATCTCCCGGCGCCTTTGTTGATGAAGGTGACAGAGCTGGGTGAGGCGAGAGATCAGCTCGCCTTCGTCATCGACGTGCGTGAAGGGCAGTTCCTCAAGGACGCCCCGCGCGCGCTCGAGGAGGCCCGCCGCGCCGGCCACAAGGTGGAGGTGCTCTTCCTCGACTCGTCCGACGAATCGCTCACCCGCCGCTATTCCGAGACGCGTCGTCGGCACCCGCTGGCCGGCAGCGGCGGCGTGGCGGAGGGCATCGCCAGGGAACGCGAGGCGCTGCAGGAGCTGCGCGACCACGCCGAGCACGTGCTCGACACCTCGACCCTCACCGTGCACGAGCTGCGACGACAGGTGTCGGCCCGCTTCGGCTCGACCTCGCACGGGCTGTCGATCTCGGTGATGTCGTTCGGCTTCAAGTACGGGGTGCCCAGCAACGCCGACCTCGTCTTCGACGTGCGCTTCCTGCCCAACCCCTTCTTCGTGCCCGAGCTCAAGGCGCTCACCGGCAAGGACCCCAACGTCGCCGCCTTCGTCATCGACCGGCCCGACTCGTGGGTCTTCCTCGACAAGATGTACGAGATGCTGGAGTTCCTGGTCCCCCGCTACCTCAAGGAGGGCAAGAGCTACCTCACCGTGGCCATCGGCTGCACCGGCGGCAAGCACCGCTCGGTGGCGATGGCGAACGCGCTGACGTTACGCTTGAAGCAGTCGCAGTTCGGTGGCCACGCCCAACTCTGGGACCGGGACATCGAGAAAGAGTGACCTGGTGGCGCGATGGCGCACGAGTTCTCGGGGTTCACCGTCAACGGCATCCGCAAGGCGCTCGAGACGTTGAACTTCGCTGGAGACGTGGTGCCCGCGCTCAGTGCCGCCGCGCAGGAGTCGCTCGCGAAGGGCAGCGTCTTCAAGTTCCAGCCCGGCCCGGCGATGGACGAGGTGCTGTTGATGGTGGGGCGCAAGCACGGCGTCGACGGCATCGCCGCGGTGATGGAAGAGGCGACGCGGAGCTCGATCGAAGGCGTGGTCGCTCCGCTGGCGCGCATGTACCTCACGCTGAAGGGCAACGAGCCGTCGGTGTTGTTCGAGCGCTTCAACGACCTGCTGCGGGGCACCGCGCGCGGCATCTCGGCGAAGTGGACCACGACGGCGGTACATGAGGGCACGCTGGAGTTCACCTACGACGGCCCGGTGGATCCGTTGTTGGTGCACGGGTGGCGGGGCGCGATGCGGTACGTGCTGAAGTTCTGCCGGCGCGAGGGCGACGTGGTGGCGCAGCAGCCCGGCGCTGACGGCCGATCGCTCTCGGTGCTGATCAGCTGGACGTGAGGCCCCGCGCGTCGAGCCACGCGCGCACCGTGCGCACCTGCAGCGGCAGATCTCCCCGCGCCATCGCCCAGCCGAAGTGTCTGGTGTTCCCCGTCAACAACACCGCCGCCCGCGCCTCGACCGCGCCGGCCAGCACCCACGCGTCGTCTTCCGGCAACTGCCCCTCGGCCCACGACACCACCGCGCTCGGCGCCGCCACCACCTCGACCTCACCGAGCAGCGCCTCGAGCCGCGCCACCGCCTGCGGCCGCTTCTTCGCCACGTTGCGCCGGACCTCGTCGACACACTGCGGGCTGGTGCACGCGGTCAGGCCCTCGCGCCGCAGCACGTCCCACAGCGCGGTGAAGCTCTCGCCACCGAGCGCCGACGAGAAGAGGACGTTGGCGTCGAGGAACACGCGCATGCCACGATGGTACCCCCCATGAAGGACGAGCTCGGCAACCGGATGAAGGAATACGAGCTGGCCGAGGCCGGCCACCGGCTCATGCCCCGGCTCCCCATCTGCGCGCGCATCGATGGCAAGCGCTTCTCGAAGTTCACCGAGGGCCTGCCGCGCCCGTACGACGTGCGGCTCTCGCGGCTGATGATCGACACCACGAAGTACCTGGTCGAAGAGACCGTCGCGCGCTGCGGCTACACCCAGAGCGACGAGATCAGCCTCGTGTGGCACGACGAAGACGCGAAGACGCAGTCGTTCCTCGATCGCCGCGTGCAGAAGCTGACGTCGATTCTCGCCTCGATGACCACCGCGTACTTCAACGCGCACCTCGCGGCGGCCATCCCCGAGCGGGCGGGCGCGCTGGCGCTCTTCGACTGCCGGGTGTGGGCGGTGCCGACGCGCGACGAGGCGGCGAACGTCTTCCTGTGGCGTGAGCTCGACGCGAGCAAGAACTCGGTGAGCATGGCCACCCGCGCGCACTACAGCCACGCCGAGGTGGTCGACAAAGACAACGCGCAGATGCACGAGCTGCTGTTCCAGAAGGGCATCAACTGGAACGACTACCCGCCCTTCTTCAAGCGCGGCACCTTCGTGCGTCGCCAGCAGGTCGAGCGCGCCTTCACCGCCACCGAGCTCGACGCGCTGCCCCCGCAACACGCGGCGCGCAAGAACCCCGAGCTCACCGTCACCCGCACGGTGGTGGCCGAGCTCGAGATGCCGCCGTTCGGCAAGGTGCTCAACCGGCCGGGCGTGCTGTTCGACGGCGAAGCGCCGCAGACCGCCAGCGCCCAAAGATAGTTTTACGGGTTTCGGCCCGGTCTCTCGTGGTGCCTCTCGAGCGTCGTTTTTCCCTCTCGAGGCCCCATGCGCACCCCTCTTGCGTTCGCCGTCGCCACCACCCTCGTCTCCCTCGCGGCCTGCCGCGAGCAGCCCGGCCCCCCGCCCGCCGAGCCTGACGCCGGGGTGGTGCCTGCCGCGCCGCTGACGGTCAGCGCGACGCTGGAGAACGGCGCCGTCGCCCTCACCTGGACCCTGCCCGCGGATCCGTCGTCCGCCACCGAGGTGGTCATCGCCCGCGCCACCGTGCCCAGCGCCACCAGCCGGCCGGCGGCCACCGAGCTGCAGGTCATCGCCGGGCGAGCGGCTGCTCGACGCGCTCGAGGCCTCGGGCGTCACCCCCTCGCTGAGCAACGCCTGGCGACAGGTGGTGCTCCTGCACGGGCTGACCTGGGCGCGCGCCGAACGTTGGCTCGCGCGCGGCCACCCGTGGCAGGCCCTCGCGCTCTACACGCTCGACCACTACCGCAAGAGTCTGCCCGCCGACTGGGTGCGCCCGACCCGCGCGCAGCTCCTCGCCGCGATCCCCACCACGCTCGAGCGGGGGAAGCGCGAAGCCGCGGCGATCCGAGCCCAGCCTCTGGCCCTCGCGAAGCCCTGAGCCGCCCGCGCCCTGACGCAGCACGTCGCGCAGTGCATCCGCGTCGTGACGTTTTGTGCCGCGCGCGTTGACGCTCCTCGGGGGCGCTGGTCTGATCTTCAGCGCTCCCCACCACCTGCCCCCTGGTACCGATGCGCCACCTCTCCGTGCTGCACCTCGTGACGCTGGTGTGCGTCGCGAGCCTCTCGGCCTGCAACTGCCAGCGCCGCGCTGCCATCGAAACGCCCATCGACGAGCTGCAGAGCTGCCCGGAAGACGAGCGCTGCGCGACGGGCCTGTGTGACGCGGTGCCCGGCCCCAACGGCACCAAGGTCTGTCTGCGGCCCTGTACCCAGACGTGTCGGGACACCGACATCTGTACCCGGCTGGGCGACGACCGCTACGCGTGCGTGCCCGAGAAGGCCGGCCTGTGCGCGCAGTGCCAGCAAGACAGCGACTGCCCGCAGCCCGCCGACAAGTGCATCAAGCTGGGCGACCAGAACTTCTGCGGCCGCGACTGCAGCTTCGATGGCAAGTGCCCCAACTCGTTCCGCTGCGCCGACGCGACGGGCGTCGACGGCTTCCCCGCGCCCAGGCAGTGCCAGCCCACCTCGGGCACCTGCGAGTGCATCGCCGCCACCACCGGGCAGCAGGTGCCGTGCTCCGCCACCAACAACTTCGGCACCTGCAACGGCGTCAGCGTGTGCCGCCCGCCCGACGGGTACACCGCGTGCTCGGCGCGTACTCCGACGGGCGAGGTGTGCAACGGCGTCGACGACGACTGCAACGGCATGACCGACGAAGGCATCGCCGACCTCACCTGTGGCCTCGGAGAGTGTCGCCGCACCGCCGCCGCGTGCGCCAACGGCACCGCGCAGACCTGCACGCCGGGCACGCCGGGCACCGAGACGTGCAACGGCCGCGACGACGACTGCGACGGCACGGTGGACAACGGCTTCGACCTCCAGACGAGCGCCTCACACTGCGGCGCGTGCAACCAGGCGTGCACGCTCACCAACGCGGTGCCGAAGTGTGAAGCGGGCGGCTGCGCCATCGAGCGCTGCGTCGCGGGGTGGACCGACCTCGACCACGTCGCCAGCAACGGCTGCGAGTACCCGTGCACGCCGAGCGACGCGGGCGTCGAGGTGTGTGACGGCCTCGACAACGACTGCAACGGCGTCGTCGACGACGGCTTCAACCTCGTCAACGACCCCACCAACTGCGGGCAGTGCAACCTGGTGTGCTCGGTGCCGGGCACCTCGGTGGCGACCTACGCGTGCGTCGCGCGGGTGTGCGCCATCGGCACCTGCGCGCCCGGCCGCGGCAACTGCAACCAGTCCTACGCCGATGGCTGCGAGGTAGACCTCGGCTCAGACCTGAACCACTGCGGGCTGTGCGGAGTCGCGTGCACCACGCCCAACGCCACACCGGTGTGCGCCGCGGGCCAGTGCGGCGTCGCGCAGTGCAACCCGGGCTTCGGCAACTGCAACGGCCAGGTCGCCGACGGCTGCGAGGTGAACACCAACCTCTCGGTCGCCAACTGTGGCGCGTGCGGCAACCAGTGCAGCGCGGCCAACGCCACCAGCTCCTGCTCCAACGGGAGCTGCGCCTTCACCTGCCAGCCCAACTGGTGGGACGTCGACGGCCAGAGCGCCAACGGCTGCGAGTACGCGTGCATCAAGACCGCGGGTGGCGTCGAGGCCTGCGACGGCATCGACAACGACTGCGACAACCGCGTCGACGAAGACTTCGACCTCACCACCGACGCGCGGCACTGCGGGGCGTGCAACCGGGCGTGCAGCGCGCCCTTCGCCACCACCACCTGCTCGGCGTCGAGCTGCGGCATCACCGCCTGCGACGTCGGCCGCGCGAACTGCAACGCGGTCTACGCCGACGGCTGCGAGGTGACGACCGGCACCGACCTGAACAACTGCGGCGCGTGCAACAACCGCTGCACCGCCGCCAACGGCACGCCGAGCTGCACCGCGGGCGCCTGCGGCATCGCGGCGTGCACGCCCGGCTTCGCCAACTGCAACAACCAGGTGAGCGACGGCTGCGAGGTGAACACCAACACCTCCATCACCAACTGCGGCGCCTGCAACGCGCAGTGCGCGCCGGCCAACGCGAGCCCGGTGTGCGCAAACGGCACCTGCGGCATCGGCGCTTGTCTGCCGGGCTACGTCAACCTCAACGGGCTCGTCAGCGACGGCTGCGAGTACTTCTGCACGCCGAGCAACGGCGGCGTCGAGCGCTGCGACGGGGTGGACAACAACTGCAATGGCCAGGTCGACGAGACCTTCACCCTGGCGACCGACGTCAACAACTGCGGCACCTGCGGCAACGTGTGCAGCGCGCCCAACGTGACGGTGCCCCGCTGCGTGGCCAGCACCTGCGGCGTGCAGCAGTGCGCCAACGGCACCGCCAACTGCAACAACCAGTTCGCCGACGGCTGCGAGGTGAACACCAACACCTCGCTGGCCAACTGCGGCGCGTGCGGCAGCGTGTGCACCACGCCCAACGCGACGCCGGTGTGCACCAACGGCGGCTGTCAGATTGCCTCCTGCACCGGCACCTTCCGCGACTGCAACGGCACGGTGAGCGACGGCTGCGAGGTGAACGTCAACGGCAACGTCGACGCGTGCGGCACCTGCGGCGTGGTGTGCCCCACCCGCGCCAACGCCAGCCGGTACTGCGCGGCCAACCTGTGCGGCTACTCGTGCAACGCGGGCTTCGTCGACCTCGACAAGTCGCCCACCAATGGCTGCGAGTACGCCTGCGCGGCGAGCGGCGTCGACGTGCCGGACGACGCGTCGGGAGATCAAGACTGTGACGGCATCGACGGCGAGGCGGCGCGGGCGATCTTCGTGTCGCTGACCGGCAACGACTCGAACGTCGGCTCGCGGGCGGCGCCCAAGCGCACCGTGCAGGCGGCCATCAACGCGGCGTCGGCGACGGTCAACCACGTGTACGTCTCGACCGGCACCTACGACGAGGCCATCACCCTGCGCGACGGCATCTCGGTGTTCGGCGGGTACTCGGAGGCCAACGACTGGGCGCGCAACACCTCGCTGTACCCGGTGACGCTGCGCAACGCGGTGGTGTCCAACGGCCGCATCGTCGCCGTGTCGGGCGCGAACCTCACCACCCTCACCACGCTGGCGTACCTGACCATCCGCGCGGCGGACACGGCGGTCGCGGGGGCGAGCACGTACGGTCTGCACTGCGTCAACTGCACGGGCCTCACGCTGCGCAGCAACACCATCATCGGCGGCGCGGCCGGCGCGGGCGTGGCGGGGAGCAATGGCAGCGCGGGCGCCAACGGCAACCCCGGTGGCAATGGTGGGGGTGGTTCGTGCGACGGCGCGGCGGGCGGTGGTGGGACCGGCGGCACGTCGACGTGTGGTCGCGCGGGCGGCAACGGCGGCAACGGCGGCGCCGAGGGGGCCAATAACGGGCAGACCGGCGGCACCGGGCAGATCAGCACCTCCGGCGGTGGGGCCGGCGCCGGGTGCTATGCCAGCTCGTTCCTGTGCACGGACGGCAGTTGTACCGCGAGCCCCGGCGGCAACGGCAACTCCGGCACGACCGGCGCCGCGGGGACCAACGGCAATGGCGGCAACGGCCCGACGGTGGTCGGCAATTTCCTCGTCTGCATCGCGGGCGCTGATGGATCCGACGGCACATCGGGCAACGGCGGTGGTGGCGGCGGCGGCGGTGGTGGCCAGGGCGGCCCGTGCGCAGTCGATGGCGGCGGCAACGGCGCGGGCGGCGGCGGCAGCGGTGGTTGCGCCGGCACGCGGGCGACGGGCGGTACGGCCGGTGGCTCGTCGTTCGCGGTGTTCCTCGTCAACTCGAGCGGAGTGGTGATCAGCAACTGCACGCTGAGCAGCGGCTCGGCGGGGAGCGGCGGCGCCGGCGGGAGCGGCGGCTCGGGTGGCACGGGCGGCACCGGTGGCGCGGGCGCGACGACGTGCACCGGACAGGTCGGCCGTGGCGGCAACGGCGGCGCGGGCGGCAACGGCGGGCGCGGCGGTCACGGTGGTGGTGGGTCCGGCGGCCTGTCGTACGCGCTCTACAAGGTGAACTCGGCGCCGATGGTGAGCGCGGTGACGTACTCGCATGGCAACGCGGGTACCGGCGGCGCGTCGCTGGGGAATGCGGGCGCGGCGGGCACGGCGGCTGACTTCAACTGAGGAGGCGCCACGGGCTCGTTCGTGCGCTGCGTGATGGAGGCCCCGGCGCAGCGCAGCTCGACTCGGGCTGCTTTAGGCACCTTGGGCTCAAGGGCTCAACGCAACAGCTCATTGAGAGCCTCAGATGGTGTCGCCCAGCCGAGCGTTTGTCGAGGGCGACCGTTCAGCTGGCGTGC